>Ga0206679_10002959_pt1 | contig 13251 bp, 7 predicted proteins | sample M110012015metaG_FD_155464 | JGI IMG/M metagenome (GOLD analysis project Ga0206679, IMG submission 155464) | Ammonia-oxidizing marine archaeal communities from Monterey Bay, California, United States - M1 100m 12015 | ecosystem: Environmental > Aquatic > Marine > Intertidal zone | place: USA... | reverse complement strand
GGAGATAGGGGGAAAAGGGGAAATAGTGGAAACAGTGGAAGTGGCAATAGTGGAAACAGCGGAAGTGGAAATAGTGGGAACAGCGGAAATAGTGGGAACAGCGGAAATAGTGGAAACAGTGGAAGTGGCAATAGTGGGAACGGAGGAGATGATGGAAACAATGGTAAAAGCGGGAACGGAGGAATTGAAAAAAATGGCACAAATGGCCAAACCCCAAAAACCTCCACGCCAAAACCAAAGAGCTCAACAAAGCCGAAGACCTCGACTAAACCAAAAAGCTCCACAGCAAAACCAAAGAGCTCCACGCCAAAACCAAAGAACTCATCAAAGCCGAAGACCTCAACTAAACCAGATAGCCCCAAATCGAAACCAAAGAGCTCATCAAAGCCGAAGACCTCGACTAAACCAAAAAGCTATGGCCAAACCCCAAAAACCTCCACGCCAAAACCAAAGAGCTCATCAAAGCCGAAGACCTCAACTAAACCAAAAAGCTCCACACCAAAACCAAAGAGCTCATCAAAGCCGAAGACCTCGACTAAACCAAAAAGCTCCACACCAAAACCAAAGAGCTCAACAAAGCCGAAGACCTCATCTAAACCAGATAGCCTCAAATCGAAACCGAAGAGTTCATCAAAACCGAAGAATTCTACACCAAAACCAAAAATTAAAGGGAAAGGCCATTAGGCCTTTTTTCCCTTTTGTTGCTGAGTTTTCATATAATCTTAGTATGTTTGCAGACTCAAATTATGTAAGATTATGGCAATAATTGGTAAAATACGTGAGAAGTCAATACTTCTCGTAATCATCATAGGACTGGCCCTTCTAGCTTTTATACTTTCGGATTATAAAAATATGTTTGGAGCAAGTGAAGGAGAATATGGGGTTGGGCATGTTTTTGGAGAAAAAATTGACGGTAAAAGATATAGCATTCTTAGCGGATTATACGGTGAAGAAAGAGCATTTCAGTTGATTGTTGATTCCTTAATCATGAATAAGGAATATGATGCTCTTGGTATTTCGGTATCTGATAAAGAATTAAACTCATATCTGCTTGCTACAGATGGATTTGATGTTTCCTCCAATCAAGACATACAAAATTTCTTTAGAGATTCTATTGGAAATATTACACCTGCTTCGATCATTGCCGGAAGATCTCAATTAAAACAACAATTGACTCAGCTAAAAAAGGATAAAAAACAATGGGGGGAATTAAAAAGAGGATTTACCAACCAAAGAAAAAGGGAAAAGTATATTCAGGTAATTTCACAGGGGATTTATACTACGACACTTGAAGCTGAAAATGAATTTAAAGCGGTCAATAACAAAAAAGAAATTGAATACATTTTTAAACCCTATAATAGTATTCCTGATTCAATTATCCAGTACAAAGAAGCCGATTTAGTAAAGTATTTTGTTAAACATCGCTGGGATGCGAAATATCAAAACCCAAATCCTTATAAAAAAGTGCGCTTTTTTGCTGGAACAAGAAATCCTTCTCAGAAAAGCGGTCAAGCTTTTAAAGCGGATGTAGATACTCTTAAAAGCAAATTTGAACTACCTGAAAACGATACTGTTTATGCCAATTTAAAAAGTGATTTAAGAATGATGGCCCCAACACATCAAGGCCAAAGGCAAAATTCACAAACTGGTCAGGTAGAAAACTACTATACAGGATTCGGATCTTGCACCTTTACTAATATTCCAGAAAGTTATTTTCCTGCTGAGAACCGGATTCAAGAATTAAATAACGGGGCGCAACCAACACCTCAAGAATCAATCGCGTTTCGGGCATTTCTCTTTCCAGATAACCTAACTAATCAATTTAATGAAGCATCTATAGGAGATGTCATAGGTCCATATCGATGTGGAGAAAACATGAAAAATCGCTATCTGAACGAGAATAATCATTTTGTACTCTCTAAAGTCATTGGCAAAACATATGCACGAATCAAAGCAAGACATATATTATTAAAAATTGAAGAGGGTCAGGATTCTAGCCAGATAAAAGCCGCAGCTGATACGTATGCTTCTCAATTAATGAACTCATCTGACAGAGATAATCTATATAATGCCTTAAAAGGAAATTCAGCCGACCCTATTGGTGAATATGATAATTTATTTGAACTCACATTGAACTTTCCAGAATCGAATAGACAACAGTTTTACGGAAAGAAGATAGCTGAATTCTGTGGAAATTCTGAAGTTGGTTCAGTTAAAGTTATTGAATCTGATCTGGGATATCACGTAGTTGAAATTTTAGCTCAGGAAGGAACTTTACCGATCTTAACTTCGATTTATAAAAAGTTCGAGCCTTCTGAAACCGATTTACAGGATGTTCAAACTGATATGAGTAAAAAGCGATTTGAGCTTGCGAAGAAAATTAAATCACTTTCGAACCCAGTTCAAATAAGAGCTCATTTTGATTCTTATATTAAAGAGCTGGATAACACCTATACAAGCGACGAATATTCCTTTCAGGATAGCAGTCCAAATTCAGCAATACAGGGTGACAAACTCCTCTCTGAGGGAACTGTTCGGAAATTCATTGAAACTGCGTATAAAGACGGGGCCAAAGTGGGTACCATCTCTGTTCCGGTTCGGGATAAAAACACCTATGTTATTGGGATGTTGTATTCTACCCGAAATGAGGGAGCTCCTGATTACCTAGAAATAAAGGAAGAGCTTATTAAGGATTATATTAAGGATAAAAAGGCGGAAATGATTATGAAGAGTTTTAAAAACAAATCAATTCAAGACCTTTCTTCTACTGAGGGTATTTCTATACAAACACCTACGGTTTCCTTCAATAATATGAATAACATTGATGCCGAAGTTATTGGCGCCCTGTTTTCGGCTAATGGCGGAAAAGAGTCTGATAAACTAAAGCCCTTAAAAGGATCTAGCGGTATCTACATGATTAAAATAAAAAAGGTAGCCAATGCTGATTCACCAGCCAATTATAAAGTGGATAAAGAAGAAATAGACCGTAATACCCGAAACACAATATTCAGACAAAATTATTTGGTCAATGCTCTATATAGAAAAGCTGATATTATTGATAATCGCGAATTTTTAAGATTAAAAATAAGATATTAATCCTCTTTTGTAGTTTCAAATACTTTTTCAAACCCTACTTTATAGGCGCTCCATCGTAGATCGGGCTTATAATAATCTGTTGATATCACCTGAGCATTGGAACTCAATGCAGCATTCCATACAGAATAATCATTATTTCTCGATTCGACAGTAAGTGCATCGCATCGTGTTCTTATGATAAAGCGCTTGGATAATTTATGAATTTCATTTTCATTCCCTTTCGGGTTGTTCCTTAATAAAAAGGCTGTGTTGGGGTCATCCGGCTCTCCATAATAGAACATCAATGGGTTTTTAAAGGATCTGTACAAACTTTGCTTATTGCCTTCCAGAATAAAAATCACTTTCCCTAGGCAGGTGCCTACAGTAGGATAGCCTTCATTAAGAATCCGATCGTTTATAGATGCATAACTCAATTGTAAGTTTTTGGGTTTAAAGATGTCCTCATCGGAAAAAACAGAAGCTATTTCTGCCTCCAGCTTAACATACGCGATAGAATCAAAAGGAATACACTTTTTGAACCCAAGAAACTTTAGCATCTTTGATTCGTCTGCAGGGTGAGAGCCTTTGGCCTCAATATTTATAAATATTGGTACGTGTTTTGGATTCTCACTGCTCCATTTTTTAATAGCTCTTAGTGCGTCAATTAAGGTCAAATAATTAGTTTCAAAATCCACATCAGAAATATGTAATAGCTTAAATCCAGGATCTCTCATGGATTGGCTTTTAATTCTCTGTTTTTGACCACAGATAAATAAATTCACCCTTCTTCTTCTATAGTGTCCTCCTTTAGGGTCATAATTCACATCCAGCTCTACTCCACGAACATTGTATTCCGTAAACTGTTCTTCAAAAGGGAGATGTCCGTAATCAATATAGTCTGGGTTATTCTGTTCTCCCAGTTTTTGTTGAAATTTTTTGAGGAACTTCAATGCTTTCGGGTGAGGATGTTTCTTATAGCTGTTATGAGAAGCAATTACGCGTATTTTATTCAATTGAAGAGTATCAAATACAGTTTGAGAATAGGACAAAAAACAAATGAAAATGAAAATAACAGAATGAGCAACTCGAATCAACGCTTTCGTATTTTATGTATTAAAAAAGATCGTAATCTCGATCTCAGACATTCTTTATGCTGATGTAAAGATAAATTTTTGAGCTTATTCAATGTGACCTCTTCTTTATTTACTTGACCATCACGTATTAACACAAATTTTTCGATATTGTTTTGACGAGCTACCAGATGTATATTGTGATTACTAAAATATTCCTCTTCATGAAGCATTTTAGAACAAAACGGAAAGATTTTCCTGGAATCTCCGCGATATCCATATAAATCTAATCCACCATGGAAATCATCATTCAATGCAAACACGTGTTCATTGTTATAATTTGATTTTAAAAAGTAAGGCACCTCTACAAATACATAATCATCATTAAGTTTTTCTGCATTTAAAACACCAGCAAGCTGTTTAAGCTGTACTTCTCGTTCATTCCATGAGCGAATGGCATTAACAATCTGCATCTCCATTGAAGCAAACCACAAAACACCAATAATATAGGTGAAAATAAATAATCTTGATTTTAAAAGCTGCAGGCAAAATATGGAGATTATTATGGAATAAATAAGATGCGTGGGCAGCAGCATTTTATTATATAGTCCAAATGATACTGCAGGATAGTTCGAGAGAAGAAAAATGAAGCAACAGGCAAATAGAGTTATTAATAGCGCTTTAATTCGACTACTTTCAAATTTAAAATCATTTCTTTTATGAATAAAATATATTAGGGGAACGACCAATATGCTCAAATACAAAGCTGGTTCTGTAGCATAAAATGGAATTACCTCGATTAGTAATAAGGGAATTTCCAGTCCAATAAGCAAAAAATAGTATAAAGCCTGAAGAACCGAATTAGCAGATAAAGAAAATCCATAAATTGAAGAGTCTAATTGATACAGCGGGCCTATTAAAAATTTATGGATAAAGAAAATTGTAAATAAGAGAACTGTACTGAATAATAGCTTGCTTTGTGTTTTTCTTTGACTTCCTTTAAAATAATTAGAAGCAAGAGGAAGGATAAAAAGCGGAAAAATAATTTCACACGAAAACAAAGCAAGTATAGAAAACACAACATACTTCACATAATTCTCTTTAACAAAATCGCCGTGTTTATCTTGTAATGCTCTTATTGCAATTAAATAGAATAATAGAGACAATAGATAGCCCATTTGAAAAGAATTGAATAAATGAGCTGAAGAAAATATTGGAAAACCTACAAAAAACAGAAACAGCCAATGGACATTTGAAGTAAAATAATACCGAAATACCTTATAGGACTGTACAATAATGGCCATCCATATTATAATTCTACACGCATTGTAACACACATAGTCCCCTCTAAAGAGATGTAAAGTAGTTGTTTGAAGCAATCCATATATGGGTCTGGAAATATGACCAGAGCGAGATAAACTATAGGACAAATCGTTCCAAAAGCTAGCCCCTATATTGGCAACAAAGGATAAATCATCCGAAACACCAAATCCAAGCAAGAATACTAAAGGGAAAAATGCCGCAAAAAACAATAAAGTACACCAGAAAAAAGCTGTATTTATTATTTTGCTCATGAACTAATCTCTAAATTTTCAATTAAATTTTCCTGTACCTCATTAGGGATAGTCACCTGCAGTAATGGTTCCTTTTCCATTGCCCTTTTAATGGCAAAATTTGCATTCTCATTTCTAGCCCAGCTTCTTCTTGCAATTCCATTATTGACATCCCAATGGAGCATCATTTTAAGATTAGTATCGGCTTGTGCGCTACCATCGAGAAGCATGCCAAATCCTCCGTTAATTACTTCTCCCCATCCTACTCCACCACCATTATGGATAGAAACCCATGTGGCCCCTCTAAAACTATCTCCAATCACATTTTGAATTGCCATGTCTGCGGTATATCTGGACCCGTCATAAATATTCGAGGTTTCTCTATACGGAGAATCTGTTCCCGATACATCGTGGTGATCTCTACCGAGAACCACGGGACCAATTTCTCCATTTCTAATCGCTTTATTAAAAGACTCAGCAATCATCATTCTTCCCTCTGCATTAGCGTATAGAATTCGTGCTTTTGAACCAACTACCAGCTTATTTGCTCGTGCCCCTTTTATCCATTGAATATTATCGGCCATCTGTTGTTTAATCTCATCTGGGCTGTTTAGCATCATTTCTTCCAATACTTGGCAGGCAAGATGATCCGTTTTTTCTAAATCTTCTTCTTTACCGGAGGTACATACCCATCTAAAAGGACCGAATCCAAAATCAAAACACAAGGGTCCCAAAATATCCTGTACATAGGATGGATATATAAAATCCTCCCCGTTAGAAGCCATAATATCCGCACCTGCACGAGATGCTTCTAGTAAGAACGCATTTCCATAATCAAAAAAATAGGTGCCTTTATCACAATGTTTTTTTATTGCCGAGGCCTGACGTAATAAGCTATCTTGAACATGTTTTTTAAAATGATCTGGATTTTCTGACATCAATTCATTGGATTCTTCAAATGACAAGCCCACGGGATAATATCCACCAGCCCACGGATTATGCAATGAAGTTTGATCTGATCCTATATCGATAAAAATATCTTCTTCAAAAAACTTTTCCCAAACCTCTACAATATTACCGAGATATGCGAGTGAAACTATTTCATTTGTTTCTTTGGCTTTTTTCACCCGAACAGATAGTTCATCCAAATCTTCTATGATTTCATCTACCCATCCCTGATCATGCCTGGTTCTTGCCGCCTTAGGATTTACCTCAGCAATAACTGAAATAACCCCTGATATATTTCCGGCTTTAGGTTGAGCCCCTGACATTCCACCGAGCCCTGAGGTGACAAATAGCTTCCCTTTATAATCATTTCTGTCCTTTGCAATTTTTCTTATGGCATTTAACACGGTAATTGTAGTCCCATGAACGATTCCTTGAGGACCAATATACATATATGACCCTGCTGTCATTTGACCATACTGGCTCACACCAAGAGCATTAAATTTCTCCCAATGGTCTGGACTGGAGTAATTTGGAATAACCATGCCGTTTGTCACGACAACTCGAGGCGCATTCTTATGAGAAGGAAACAAACCTTGCGGGTGCCCCGAATTCATGACTAAGGTTTGCTCATCGGTCATTTCAGCTAGGTACTTCATAGTTAAGCGATACTGTATCCAATTTTGAAAAACAGCTCCATTACCTCCATAGGTAATTAATTCATGGGGATGCTGAGCAACCGCATTATCCAAATTGTTCTGAATCATCAGCATAATTGCCCTCGCCTGAACACAATTTCCAGGATAATCTTCAATCGACCTGGCGTAAATATCATGTTCCGGACGGTAACGATACATATAGATTCGTCCATAAGTCTCCAATTCATCTAAGAATTCTTCAATTAACTCAGGGTGCTGATCAACCGGAAAATACCTCAAGGCATTTTTTAAGGCCAGCTTTTTCTCCTCTACAGATAAGATCTGTTTTCTTTTTGGAGCATGATTTATTTTTGAATCAAAATTCTTTTTGACAGGAACAACATCTGGTATTCCCTGAAGAATTTCTTCTTGAAATGTCATTTTGCTCATAACTTCATATTGAGCTACAAAGTTATAGGTTTAATCAATACTTCAGCATGACAAATCCATGCTTTTGAATTTCCTGACCTCCTTCAAATACTGCATTGATTTTATAAAAATAGGTGCCTTCATCAAGAATCTTACCTGACATATTGGTTCCTGGCCAGTTTCCTGCTGGATCAAAATACTCATAGACTACATTCCCCCACCTATTCATTATGACACATTCATAGTCCGTAATACCACTATAATTCACAAAAAACTCATCATTCCCCTCAGTAGATGACAGTACTATGATATTTGGAGCGTTTAAATCACAATAACTAAAAGTCAAAGTTGATGTATCCTGAGCACTACCGCATGCATGACTTAAAGTCACAATATAATTTCCGTCCTGATTGACCTCAATTTGACTACCCGTTCCTCCATTAGACCAATCTAAAGACATACTTGGTATATATCCGGATTGAACAGGATCCATTATTGAACTAGCACTGAGCAAGACTGTAGACCCATTACAAACTGTTGTATCTGAAGCTAACACACTAAAACCTGGAGGAAATTCAACAAAAACAGTTTGATCGAACTGACAAACCTCATCTGTAAAGGTTAAGCCATAAACTCCGGCTAAACTGGTGGATACATTTGGGTTAATCGGATCTCCAGAAAAGCTAATTGCAGAACTGGATGATGACCATACCCCTCCATTCGGAGCTGTAGTACCATCCATGAGAAATGAATAATTACACACCAAAGTATCATTCATAATCTCGGGTAATGGTAAAATAGTGAAATTGTCAATAACCGTATCACATTGATTATATACCTGAAGCACATATGACCATGCCACATTTGAAATAATTGTTGGTGTAGTTTCCCCATTGCTCCATAAGTAGTTAATCTCGGGTTGGTAACCTGAATTCACCGGACTGGTTGTAACAATAGGTACTATTTCATAATCCGACCCTTCACAGATGGTAGTATCCGGCATACTTAAATTCAAATAAGGAGGAAAATCAATAATTGCTGTATCTGTTACATTACACTCATTATCTGTAAATATAACCTCATACAGACCCCCAGTTGAAGATGTAATAAGAGGATTATTCAAACTCGCATTTGAAAAAGTAATTGCGGGATCTACTGCACTCCAAACACCACCACTGAAAGCAGACGTGCCTGACACCTGGAACTGTAAATTACAGGAGACAGTGTCTGTAAATATTTCCGGACCCTCTACAACTACAAATGAAACCGTGGTATCATAAGGACAGCCGTAGCTATCAATGACATTGAAGGTATAGCTATAATTACCCATTACATCTGGCTGAACAACAATTAAAGTATCATTTTGTCCAGAAATAATAGTTGGATCATCAGTCCACCATGTGGTATCCACACTGGTTTGATATGCCCCTAATCCGGGAAAATAAGAAGCATCAAAAAACAAACCCCATTCAAAAATATAACCGTCGTCAACAGTCAGATTGTCCTGAACAAAAATGGTCCAATTCCCATTCACAGGACAACCAGATAATGTCGCGAAGGAATTTTCCGGTTGATACGTATTATTTGGATTAATAGACGGTCCATTATTGCCAAAAATTGGCGCTGGAATGGTATTTCCAAGATTCTGGGTAATCGATCCTGCAATGTCATTAAATACAGTACTAAAACAATACTCCCATCCTTCACCTGGTCCTCCTCCTCCAAAATCATCAATCGGATCTCCAAGATATGTTCCGCCCCCACTATTTCCGCCTGGTATTGCACCTGGATTATATGAATTTACTAACGGTACTGTTGTACCATTAGGACATTGTAGCCAAATTTCCAAATCGCCAAGATAAGAATGCTCCATGGTAATACACACCTGGTTCAAATCCTGAGCATTGTTTATTGTTGCACCTGGAGGAAATCCAGTTATTGTTATTGGAGCCTGATATTGCTGTCCAGATCCATCAGGTAAATAAGTTAATCCTGCAAAATTACCACCAAGCTCAAATTGCCCAGGAGGAATTGCTACCCCTACTGTATCCTGAGGCGTTACACCTCCAATAAGAGATGTATTTTCACCAATACATACGGAATCCTGTAAAGGCCCGGTTCCTGCGAAGCTTGGGGTTAAAGACACCCGAATTTTGCTTCTTACCCTTTCATTTTGAGGGAATTGATCCGTAATCTTGAGATCAACCAGATATCCTGATTGAGCCGGAGGTGTAATCCATACGGAATCGTTATTTGGATAAGTATTGCCATCTGTCACATCCCATTGAAAATCAATACTCGAATTAATGTCTTGAGAATATCCATATCCAGTAGTTTCCTGCGAATATGGAAATATCGGTTTTGCCACAAAAAGAATACTATCACCAAAACAAATATCAACAAATCCGGTGTCTATGGGATCTAAGGCATCGGAACCTGTTCCATTAACAAAAGCCTCCATATGGGCCTCAAATGGTTGAAATTGATTACCGCATTGCACATTTCCTATCCATCCTGTACCCTCATTCGCTCCATCACTTATAAAAACAACTGTTAAACAACCACTTGGATTGGCCCAGGTTGCCTGGTACGCAAATCCAATTGGGTCTGTAACAGAATTGTGAATTCCTAAAAGTGGAGCACTGGTATTTGGCCCATCATACACCTGTATGAAATCCGATCCATCTACATCAAATTCGAAACCCGCATTAATACCGAAAGTAACAGTAGCCTTAGTTCCGATAGTTAAATCGGGACAAAATACTGTAGTATCATTGAAATTTGGGGGATAATTTCCTGCAGCCCCAGGGTCCTGAAAATTAGTGCCTCCAATACCAAAAGTATTACAATCCATTGGATTGCTCTGCGTGTATCCAGGATCTCCCATTGTTACCATTTGACCAAATACAGACTGTATTGCAAAAAGACCAGCAAGAAAAAGAATCGCTTTCAGATTTTTCATTTAATGATTTTTCATTTCATGTCTCAAAACCCATTCGGATTTCACTACCACCACTTTATTTAACTTAGGAGCATAAAAATACTGATTTACATTTTCAATCTTAACCGCCAAATCTGTAAATCTTGGATTAGGATTGTTCAAATCAATCCGCTTTAATGCACTATGCTTATTTTCATCATAATGGCTCAAATATGTAGCGTGATCAAAAGCGTATAACAGCATTTCATATTTATCAGAATCATTTGTCTTATAATCGATTAGTTCCTGAGTAGAATATGACTTCTTTAAATCAGAATTAACTTTTTGGCTATTACAAACAATTGAAATACCCATACATAAGGAGAGCAAGAAAATATTTTTCATAGTAGTTTTCATATCCATTGACGTAACATTAAGTTGAAAAGTTGCCGCATTTGTTCAAAGAAATTTCAAAGTTCAATGACAATTAAAATTAGCTTTGTAAAGTTAGCAATCCAATCGAAAAGAAAAAAATATGGTAAAAGAAGATTTAACAACTATTTCAACACAAATAAGAAGAGATATTGTAAGAATGGTCGCCGCTGTAAAATCAGGACATCCGGGAGGCTCTCTAGGATGTGCGGATTTCCTGACATTTTTGTATTTCGAGTGGATGAATCACAATCCAAATGACTTTAAAATGGATGGCATGAATGAAGATCTGTTTTTTTTATCTAACGGGCATATTTCACCGGTCTGGTATAGCACATTAGCTCGATCTGGATATTTCCCTGTGTCTGAGTTAGGATCATTTAGAAAAATATCTTCACGCCTTCAAGGTCATCCCTCTACAGATAAAAACCTTCCAGGTGTAAGGATGGCTTCAGGGTCCCTTGGACAAGGGCTATCAGTGGCATTAGGAGCGGCTGAAGCAAAAAAACTGAATGGTGATTCAAAAATCGTATACAGCCTGCACGGAGACGGAGAACTTCAGGAAGGACAAATCTGGGAAGCGGCAATGTATGCGGCAGCAAAAGGAGTAGATAACATTGTAGCAACTATTGATTTTAATGGCCGACAAATTGATGGAGATGTCGACGATGTGCTCTCTTTGGGCGACTTAAAACAAAAATGGCAAGCTTTTGGATGGGTAGTGTATGAAATGGACGGTCATAGCTATGATAATATTAGGAAAACCTTTGAACATGTAAGGTCCTCTTTAGGTAAAGGGACGCCTATTGTCATTTTAATGAAAACTGAAATGGGCAAAGGCGTAGATTATATGATGGGGTCTCATAAATGGCATGGAGTTGCACCTAATAGCGAACAGCTACAAATTGCCCTTGACCAGCTTGATGAAACTATAGGAGATTATTAGTGAAATTAGTTGTACTCATATTATGTCTTGTATGCAGTGTCTTGTCGTTTAGTCAGGAAAAAACGCGTATTCTGTTTATTCTGGATGCTTCGAACAGCATGAATCTTAAATGGGATCAGCAAACTCGTATGCAGGCAGCCAAGGAAATCCTTAATCAGTCTCTTGAGGACCTGAAGGGAATCCCAAATCTTGAAATTGCCCTTAGGGTGTATGGTCATCAATCAGTAGTTTCTAATACAGTTCAAGATTGCAACGACACAAAACTTGAGGTGCCCTTTGGCACAAACACCATTAACCTTATAAAACAAAAAATATGGCAATTAAAAGCAAAAGGAGCAACCCCTATAGCTCGCTCGCTTGAAGCTGCTGCTGAAGATTTTCCGGATGAATACAGCAGAAATTTCATTATACTCATAACAGACGGCCTCGAATCCTGCGACAATGACCCTTGCGCAGTTGCCACAAAACTCAAAGAAAAAGAAGTAAAAGTCACCCCTTTCGTTATCGGAATTGGAATGGATCTCTCCTATCTTGATCAATTCAACTGTATTGGCTCCTATACTGAAGCTGAAAACAAAAAAAGTTTTCAGACTGTTCTAACAACTATTATAAGAAAAGCGCTGTTGAATACAACAGCTCAAGTTAACTTAAATGATCTAAATCTTAAACCAACAGAAACTGATGTTTCAATGTTTTTATATAAATCAGGAACAAATCAAATCCTGCACACCTTCACCCACACCTTAAACAGGTATAAGAACCCTGACACACTTGTCTTAGACCCAAGTATAACATATGACTTAAGAGTACAAACGCTTCCCGAAATATTTAAAAAGAATATTAAAATTATTAAGCATGCACACAACATTATTCCAGTTGATGCTGCACAGGGTTTTTTGAAATTCGCCTCGACTCGAAGCCCTTCAAATGTAGATTATCAGATGAGGGTTATGTTAACTAATTCGGATAAAACGATTAATCATCAAGACCTTAGAAGCACGGAGAAATATTTAATAGGTAAATATTCTCTTGAAATATTGACTATGCCCAGAACATATAAGCAGATTGAAATAAAGGAGCGCGCAACGACACTTGTTAATGTCCCGGCCGCAGGCACACTCGATTTAAGATTAATGAAATTGTATGTAGGACAGGTTTTTGTGAAAAGAGGGGATAGTTCATATGAATGGGTCTGTAATCTGGATCCTGCATCAAAAAGGCAAAAATGGAATTTACAACCGGG
>Ga0206679_10002958_pt1 | contig 13251 bp, 14 predicted proteins | sample M110012015metaG_FD_155464 | JGI IMG/M metagenome (GOLD analysis project Ga0206679, IMG submission 155464) | Ammonia-oxidizing marine archaeal communities from Monterey Bay, California, United States - M1 100m 12015 | ecosystem: Environmental > Aquatic > Marine > Intertidal zone | place: USA... | reverse complement strand
ACCAATATTTAGTTATTTTCTTCGTTAGGTAGTTGCCCGGCCAAATCAAGTTTTCTTATCAAGATGGCTGTGGTCATTTGAATCTGCTGTCATTCTGGACGAACGATGCGGTTGATCGATTCATGTGCCCGGGTTTCGGATGTCACCCACTCGCGAGAAAAAACATGACAGAAGAACTATGGGAAACCCACGCCGACTGGTGGCAGAGAGGCTTCAGTAAGGGCGCGGATCCAGAATATGAGGAGCAGATACTTCCGTTGGCTGCGGATCTGCTGAAGGGGTTCGACCGAATTCTTGATGTTGGTTGCGGAGAAGGACACATAACGCGGCTCCTCAATGCGGCGAACTCCCAGATTTGGGGGGTCGACAATACAAGGGCACAAATCTCCGAAGCCGCTGCTCGATCGACTGGCGAGGGTTATGTCAGAGCCTCAGCTGAGGCCCTTCCCTTTAGAAATCACATATTCGACGCCGCCATCGCGTGCCTAGTCTTCGAACATATTGTCGCGATGAAAGACGCAATTCGCGAGGTCTCGCGGGTATTGCGCCCGGGCGGACGCTTTGTGCTCATGCTAAATCATCCGCTGTTACAGACCCCCGGCAGCGGTTGGGTTGACGATCACATGGCCGACCCACCCGATCAATATTGGCGAATTGGTGATTACTTAGTTGAGCAAGAAACGGTTGAGGAAGTTGAGTTGGGCGTCCACATTCCCTTTATCCACCGACCGTTAAACATCTACGTAAATGCTCTTTCGGAGAACGCTCTCACAGTAGAGCGAATGCTTGAACCTTCACCGCCGGAGGGGTTTACCGAACGACACGAATCCTACGCCGCGGCATCGTTTATCCCGAGACTGTTAGTGCTGATCTGTCGGAGAGGTTAAGAAGTCCCTGAGTCTCCACCTAGCCTTTAGGAATGACCAGCCGTCCGAATTTTATAATCGTAACGGGACTTTCAGGAGCGGGACGTTCGACCGTAGCCGACACCTTGGAGGACTTAGGTTGGTTCGTGATCGACAACTTGCCACCAAGTCTGCTTGCTTCGGCTGCTGAGCTTTTGACGGCAGCGGACTCTTCAGTCGAGCGGTTGGCATTGGTGGCTGGTTCACACGAGTATCAAGAAGACCTACTTAGCTTCTTGTCCGAACTTCGCTCGTCCGGGGCGCGAGTGCGAGTGCTTTTCCTTGACGCACCTACCGAAGTGCTTTTGCGGCGCTATGACGAAACGCGGCGCCGGCATCCTCTGAGCGCTGGTTCCGCATCAGTGACAGACGCAATTAGTCGTGAGCGAAAAATATTAGAACCGATTCGCCGCGAAGCAGACGTCGTTATCGAGACTGGTGACCTGATTGTGCACGAACTCAAAGCGCGCGTTCTCGAGGCATTTAACGATGCTGGCCACGAACAGTTGATGCAAACAACGATCATGTCGTTCGGTTACAAACACGGCGTCCCCACCGAAGCGGACTTGGTTTTCGACTGCAGGTTTTTGCCAAACCCGCATTGGGTTTCCGACCTGCGCCCTAAAACTGGTCTCGATCAAGAAGTTCGAAATTACGTGCTTGAACAACCATTAACCATGTCGTTCATAGAACACACGTTGCCGTTGTTTGAGTTCCTTATCCCTTCCTATGTCGAGGAAGGTAAGGCGTACCTCACGATCGCATTTGGTTGCACCGGCGGACACCACCGTAGTGTGTCAATAGCCGAAGAATTCGGGCGGATACTGACCAATGGTGGGCATTCGCTGAGAACCCGCCATCGTGACCTAGAGTCCAAAGAAATTTAGAACAGGGGAATCGGTTCGCCCCTGACGCGAACCAATGCAGTAGACATGCAAGAACAACCCTACTTCCTCCCAGAAAGCGATCTATTTCAATGACCGTGAGCGTTGGTATTAACGGGTTTGGCCGTATCGGCCGCAACTTCTTCCGGGCAGTCCAAAGACAAGGCGCGGACATCGAAATCGTTGCGGTAAACGATCTGGGTAACCAAGCCACTATGGCCCACCTTCTGAAATATGACTCGGTTCTGGGCAACCTATCGAATGATATTTCCGCAGTCGACGGCGGCATCTCAATCGACGGGCAGCTGCTCCAGGTGCTATCTGAACGCAACCCCGCAGACCTACCGTGGGGAGATCTCGGAGTTGATGTCGTCATTGAATCAACTGGAATTTTTACCGACCGCGACAAAGCAGCACAACACCTCGACGCTGGTGCCCCGTTAGTAATTGTTTCTGCGCCAGCAAATGGAGCCGACGCCACCTTCGTCGTCGGAGTTAACCACGAAGAGTTCGACAAGGAGACACACAAGGTCATTTCTAACGCCAGTTGCACCACTAACTGCTTCGTTCCGATGGTTCAGGTACTAGACGATGCCTTTGGCGTCGAAAAAGGACTTATGACCACGGTGCACGCTTACACCGGCGATCAGTCTCTGGTAGACGGCCCTCACAGTGACTTACGAAGAGCACGCGCATCAGCGGTGAACATCATCCCCACCTCAACGGGTGCGGCCCGCGCAACGGGACTCGTCCTCCAAGCCATGAACGGGAAGCTCGACGGGACCTCTTTGAGAGTACCAATTCCCGACGGTTCAATTACCGACTTCACAGCGGTCTTGGCGGCGAGCCCCTCAGTCGAAGAGATCAACTCTGCGTTCGCATCGGCGGCATCAACTGCGCCCCTCCAAGGAGTCCTCTCCTACAGCGAAGACCCGTTGGTATCTTCAGATATTGTCGGAGACCCTTCTAGTTGCGTGTTCGACGCAGGTTTGACCATGACCCTGGATAATCTGATCAAGGTGAGTGGCTGGTACGACAACGAGTGGGGATACTCAAACAGACTTGTCGACCTCGTCGAAATCACCTGTAGCTGAGATAGGCGTGTCCGATCTATCCATCCCCAACCTTGAAAGCCTAGAAAATGCGCTAGGGGGTTTAGAGGGAAAACGGATTCTCGTCCGATGCGACTTCAACGTGCCCATCCGCGATGGCGCTATTTCTGACGATTTGAGAATCAAAGCAGCATTACCAACATTGAATTGGCTACTCGAGCGAGGAGCAATCGTTGTTGCATGTACTCACTTGGGTCGCCCACAAGGAAAACCTGACCCAAAATTTTCGGTACGACCCCTTCGAACCAGGGTCGAAGAGTTAGCTCCAGGTGTCGAACTCCTTGAGAATTTGCGCTTTGACCCCGGCGAAACAGGGAACTCTCCTGAGTTCGTCAAGTATCTAATCGGTGGTGCTGGAGGGCTGCCCTTCGATGGTTACGTCAATGACGCGTTCGGGGTGTCACACCGCGCTCACGCATCAGTTGTCGGCCCCCCAGGGAATCTCCCTTCCGCAGCAGGGCGACTTTTGGAAAAGGAAATTGACGTCTTGGGAAGGATGCGGTCCTCACCGAACCGGCCCTTTGTCGCGGTTCTAGGTGGAGCCAAAGTGAGTGACAAAATCGGGGTCATCGAAGCGTTATTGAGTGTCGTCGACCGGCTTCTCCTCGGCGGAGGTATGTGCTTCACATTCCTAAAAGCGCTTGGACATGGCATCGGCGACTCTTTGTGTGAAACTGATCAAGAAGCGACATGTAAACGAATTCTGGACTCGGGCGCTTCGATCCTTCTGCCATCGGACATCGCCGCTTTGAGCCCAGATGGCGCTATCGGGGCGAACAGCGGCGAAGTTCGGCAAATGGGCCAGTCGATTCCCGAAGGATGGAAAGGCCTCGACATTGGTCCCGGAACCGCAGCAGCATTTGGAGATGTCATCCACGAAGCGCGCACTGTTTTTTGGAATGGGCCCATGGGAATGTTTGAAGATCCTCGTTTTGCGGCGGGCACTCGAGCTATCGGCCAAGCTCTTGCTGACACAAAAGCTTTCACGGTTGTTGGCGGTGGAGACAGCGCCGCCGCAATTGCCGAGATCGGACTAACGCCATATATGGATCACGTCAGCACCGGAGGGGGAGCCAGTCTCGAGCTTCTCGAGTTAGGTGACCTTCCGGGTCTTATCGCACTTCGAAATTGAGGAAACCAATGGCCCGAACCCCATTAATTTCAGGAAACTGGAAAATGAACCTCAATCATTTCGAGGCGATACAACTAGTACAAAAGCTTAGCTACGAACTTCGCGGTCATGATTTTGACCAAGTCGAGGTCTCTCTCCATCCTCCCTTCACGGATTTACGCTCGATTCAGACCGTGATCGACGCGGATCGGATGCCTTTTCGGCTTGGAGCCCAAAACTGCCATACAGAAGTTTCAGGGGCGTTTACCGGAGAAATCTCACCAGCGATGCTTGCGAAACTGGACGTCGACTACGTGATTGTTGGACACAGCGAACGCAGAGCGTTATTTGGTGAGCGCGACGAGGACGTAGCCTCAAAAGCATCTGCGGTGTTTGCCCACGAAATGACTCCAATCGTGTGCGTAGGAGAAACACTCCAAGAACGAGAGTCCAATCAAGCGGCAGCCGTCGTGGAAACACAACTAATGGGCAGTTTGAAATTGGTCACAAGTCAACAGCTTGGTGATGCAGTCATAGCTTACGAACCAGTGTGGGCTATCGGCACGGGAGTGACAGCCTCTGCGGATGATGCGCAAGAAATGTGCGCTCACATTCGAAGCGTCGTTGCCTCAATCCACAAAGAGGCAAGCGAGTTGGTTCGCATCCAATATGGCGGGTCCGTAAATCCATCGAATTCGGGAGAATTAATGAATATGCCCGACATCGATGGGGCCCTTGTCGGAGGGGCATCTTTAGAGTCGGACTCTTTCGCGCGGATTGTGAACTTCAAAGAAGCCTAGAGTCGCCCTATGGGCGTTATTGATTCGGCTATAAACCGACCTCAGCTTCCCGACGGTCTTGTTGCGTTCGTCAAACGGGATTGTCCTACCTGTGTCGATGTTGCGTCGGTGTTGGGGGATATATGTGTTCGAGGGCCGGGCGTGACGGTTTACAGCCAAGACGATCCGTTGTTTCCCGAGGCCGTGGAATCTAAATATCACGATCACAATCTCGCTATGTCCTGGCACTGGGATGTGGAGACGGTGCCCACCTTGATGTATGTGCAAGACGGCAAAGAAATGGCTCGAACCGTGGGTTGGAGTCGGACTGACTGGGAGGCCATGACGGGGGTTGAAGAACTGGGGGCCGAGCTTCCAGAAATGCGCCCCGGTTGTGGGTCGCTATCGGTTGATCCGAACTTGGCCGAAGGTTTGGCAATCAAGTTTGGTGAAACAACAATGCGAAGTCGACGTGTGGAATTTGCCAGCCTAGAAGACGAGTTCGACGCGATGTTTGATCGCGGATGGTCTGATGGATTGCCCATTGTGCCGCCGACGGAAGAACGAGTGGCACGCATGTTGGCAGGCACCCAGCGGCGATCGGACGAGGTGTTAGCAGTCGTTCCGCCGGGATTGGTGGAGTGCACGGTGGAGAAAGTCGCGATCAACGCAGTGATGGCTGGGTGCCGTCCAGAGTATTTACCTGTGGTTCTGGCGGCAGTCGAAGCTGCGTGCACAGACCAGTTCAACATGCATGGCCTGCTATGTACTTTGTGGTTTTCAGGCCCGATCATCATCGTGAACGGACCCATTAGACGTCAAATTGGCATGAATACCGACAAGAACGCGCTCGGTCAGGGAAATCGAGCGAATTCAACTATTGGTCGAGCTCTGCAACTTGTCGTGCGAAATGTGGGGGGAGGTAAACCCGGAATTGGCGGAATCGATCGGTCCGCGTTGGGGGCGCCATCCAAGGTTGGGTGGTGTTTCGCCGAAGATGAGGAGAATCTTCCTGATGGGTGGGACCCTCTGTCGGTAACTCGCGGATTTGAGCGAGGCCAAAACGCCGTCACATTGTTTGCCGGTCATGGCCCGATCGGCTGTATCGATCAGATTTCTCGCACCCCCGAATCGCTCATCCGGACGTTGGCACAGCAACTGCATGGCGTAGGCAACCGAAAATTGCCCAGTGAAGCGATGATCGTGATGACCCCCGAACACATGAACGTGTTCGAAGCTGCTGGTTGGACCAGAGCTAAGTTCTACGAAGAACTCGAACCGCTTCTGCAAATGGATCCAGAGCTGTCAGCAAGAGGGGCCCAAGGAATCGAAGAAGGTATCCCCAGCCGCAGCAACGAAGAAACAGTATTTGGGTCAACATCTGGTCGAACAATGAGGAAATTGCCTGACTGGTCGCCAATGATTGTTCGCGCTGGCGGAGGCGCCGGAGGGTTCTCAGCGATCCTTGAAGGATGGGTTCCAGGAGCCAAAGGGAGCACGCCGATCACGCACCCGGTTACTGGCTGACGACCCTCACGGTTGTCCAACTGACTGGCGGTTATTCACAGCAAACGCCTACGCGTTCATGTCCGTGAGTGACGACCGAGGAGTCGGTTAGGGACGCTGGTACCCTCAGCTTCGTGTTGATATGGATTGTCGGTGCCTTGCACCTCAGCTCCGCCTTGGGCCTTATTGGGCTTGTGTTATTACATAGCGGAAAAGGTGGCGGAGTATCTGACATGTTTGGTGGCAGCGTCGGAGCAACCGCCGCTGCCTCAACGGTTGCAGAAAAAAACTTGAGCCGGATCACAGTTGTGGTTGCTGTCACCTTTGGTTTCACAACCCTAGTTTTGGGCCTCCTCCTAGCGTAACTATCTGAGTTTGGTCGCTGCTGGAAAGCTTCGGTTGGCGCTTTGGGCACGGGTGGGCAGGTTGGTAGAGTGTTCTTTCTTCCGGGATCCCGGAACAACGTCGGAGTGGCGGAACTGGCAGACGCGCTAGACTAAGGATCTAGTGCCCGTTAAGGGTGTGGGGGTTCAAGTCCCCCCTCCGACACCATAGGCAGCGCGTGTCCGACGCATGTTGTAGACCTTCGCGAATGGCTGTTGACGGTGCGTCCAAGGTTCGGAGGGCCGAAAAAGCGGACCATCGGACTGCCACAGAAGTTCTCTTGCGCTCGCGCCATGCGTCGGTACCGGCGATTCCGCCTCTTGTGCATTCTGACGAGGAGGCGAAGAGACACTTTGTGGGAACCGTCATGCCGTCTGCCGAGGTGTGGGTGGCTGAAGTCGACGAAACAGTTACCGGTGTGCTGGTTCTGAACGGGAATTGGATTGAACAGTTGTATGTCGACCCCGATTGGACCAATCAAGGACTTGGTGCCGCACTTGTAGAACGAGCGAAAGCCGAACGCCCGGAGGCCCTTGACCTCTGGACGTTCAAAAGCAACCAAGGGGCACAACGCTTTTATGAACGGCATGGCTTCCGGGCTGTCGGTGGCACCGACGGCGACAACGAGGAGGGAGCGCCAGATATCCACTATCGGTGGACCAGGTGAGCACCATGTGTTGTGATTCGGTGACGGCCAGGGGTATTCAAGTCCCCCTCCGACACTTTAGAAATCTCTGGTCAGAGTGATGTCAATGCTCCCGGCGAGTGAGACGTTGAGGATCGGATCGGCCCGTTTCAGTGATAGCTCAACGCCAGCCGATCAGGTACGCGATCTTCAGGGTCCACTGCACGCAGTTACTCTGCTGCCTGGCTCGACGGCGGCATAGCCACGATCGTAACTCGCTGTTCTAAAGTAGATCGCAGCTCGTTGTTTCTACTCTTCGTTTTTCATGTGCATAAACCTTAAAGCCTTGAAAACATGGGGGTTGTTCACCGAAGAGCGAATAATGTTCACGTTTATGGGGATTGATTACGGACAACTTGTCCAGGGCGACCGTATCCACGCCAGCCTGTTACATGACCCTGACGCGTTTGCAGAAGAAATGGATCGGATCTTTATCCGAGGATGGGTTTTTGTTGGGCATGAGTCAGAAATAAAACTTCAAGGTGATTGGGTAACGCGTCAACTGGGAAACGAGTCCGTGATCATGGTTCGCGAAGACGATGATTCGGTCAATGTGGTAGCCAACAGGTGCGCCCATCGCGGAACTACGCTGTGCTGGGAACATCAAGGAAATAGTTCCTTCTTTCAGTGCACCTATCACAACTGGCGTTTCGGTCTCGATGGCGCGGTACGGGCGATCCCATTTCCTGATGGCTACACCAATCCAAAGGAACAACTCGGGTTGGACCGAGCAGGGCAAATAGACAGTTACCGTGGTTTCGTGTTCGTCAATCTTGACGGATCAGCGGGCCCTCTGGACGAGCACTTGGGGGCCGCGGGATATGAACTGATAGACCGACTCTGCGATCTGAGCCCGACCGGCAGAATCGATTTATCGAAGGGATGGATCGCTCATCGGGTTCAATCCAATTGGAAGTTGTGGCCCGAAAGCGACAGCGACGGTTATCACGTTGGCTTCGTGCACGCCTCAATGTCCGCTGCTACGGATACGTATTACGACGAGGTGGTGGTGGGCGGCGATGCTGTCAGTAGCTCACGGGCAGTCGATTACGGCAACGGCCACCTTGAACTTGACTTTCGCCCAAGCTACAAAAGTGAGCTTTCATGGCTCGGGGTTACCCGAGACAAGGTCCAGGACTACTACGAAGCGTTAGCTACGCGAGTTGGAGTCGAATCAGCCGAGGAAATGCTTTGGCAGGGGCCTCCCCATGCGTTCCTATTTCCGAACCTCTTTCTAGGTGAATTAGTTATCGCCATTGTGGAACCTCTTGGACCGGGTGAGATGATCCACCGGCACACCTCAGTTCAATTCGAAGGTGTAGAAAAAGGTTTCAATCAACGACTTTTACGTCAGACTGAAGCAGCAGTTGGGCCGGCATCATTTATCACCAGTGACGATGCAATCACAGCGGAGCGCATCCAGTCAGGGATCTCGGGAACCCACCGTTCGTGGGCAAAAGAAAATCGTGGATGGATTGACCTCAGTAGGGGCCTTCACCGAGAGGAAGTCGACGAAATGGGTACTAGATCAAGCGACGCCTCAGATGAGACTACAAATCGTGGTTTTTGGCGCCGCTACCTAGAAGTTATGACCAGGAACGTGTCGATGTGATCCCCGGCGATCTACACGCGGAAGTTGAGGCGTTTTTGTATCACGAAGCGCGACTGGCTGATGAGTTCCAACTTGATGAGTGGGAAGCGCTCCTTACGGACGACTTCCACTACTGGGTTCCGGCAGGACGAATTGTGGGCGAACCTTCAGAGCAACTCTCCTACCTGAACGACAATCGAACTCGCGTGGCGACTCGCATACGCCAGCTCAAAACAGGAAAACGGCTGTCCCAGATCCCGTTCTCCCCGATGCGCCGAATAATTTCAAACATCGAGGTGTCTGACCTTGGCGATGACGAAATTTCAACGAAAGCTAATTTTGTTATTTATGAGATCGCAGCGCAATCAACCGGGGAATTGCGGGTCTGGCCAGGCCACGCGCAGTAGCGCCTCCGCCGGGTCGATGGAACGTTGCTGATGTCCGCAAAATGGATCGAGCTGGTAACTGCAGAGATAGGCCAACGTAACCTCACGTTTCTGATCTAACGGACCCCTGAAAAGATGCGGGCCGAAACCCCCCCCCAGCTTTAGTACGTGAGAACCACATCGGCTTCACTGCTGAGAGACACCACCCCCGGAGGGCCACTCCAGTTGAGATCGTAGCCACCGACGAGAACTTCGTGAGCGTTGTCCCGAGTCACGCCGACTACAGCTTGTGAGCCAGTGGAACAATAGATTCCCTCAGCTCCATCAATGAGCTTGTGCAACATCGCCGAACATTGTCCAGGTGGCTGCGAGACCTTTTCGTCCAGGGCGTCAATGTACGCGACTTGCAGGAGCTTGACCGCGTGGGATGCAAAGAAAACGTGTACCAAATGTCCATCGGTCACAGCTTGAGCAGCACAGGCCATGCCAACAGCACACTTGCGCGGATCGACGTCAGGATCAGTTGATATTTGCACGAAATAGCGTTTACTCATCGGCCACACACCTTCATCCTTCTAAGGAGGTTCCTGAAGATAGCGCGCGGGCGACCCCGAGTAACGTGAAACTGGGAGGCGCTCTTGTGCAGGTCGTTCTGAAGTTCGTCGCAGTAGCCGCATTACTGCTCTCCTGTTCTGGTTCTGGAGGGAGCGTTGCATCAACAACTTCTGCAGGTTTAACGCCTCAAACAGGTGACGCGCCGGAACATGGGGAACCCGCAGATGGTTCGCTGTCGCTTGACCCTCTGAAAGCTGAGCCGCCGGAGGCACCCACAACAACAGTCTCACCCGCAGCCAAGACCTCTTCGAGCTCAACTCAAACAACAACAGCAGACATCGATAAACAATTTGAGTTGTGCGCTTCTTTCGACGATGCGAACCGACCTGAAGGAGAGCCTCCCACGGGTTCGATTACACGTCGCTGCCGTAGTAGTTCCGGAAAGGCAGCCTTTTATTTCGTTGCTTATCCGGGCACTCAACAACACCTTTTTGAAGATGTGGTGCTTTCTATTTTTGAAACTGCGGAACTCTTACCTTTGCCCGACACGGCATTTAGCGGTACCGCAGAGATCCTGGTAGCGGTGTGGCATAGGTTTCAGTCCCAACACCAGGAAATAGCCGAACACAGGTGTGCCTACTTGAGTTCGGAATCGCCGTGGTGCATCGAAGATCTCCAAGAACCGATGATCAGTCAAGGAATTGGAATGTCGATGGTGCATCGAGACCCAGTGATGTTTGAAATTGTTTGGCCAACTGAAAATTTACACATCGACCCAGATGTTTCGCATTGGCTTTTCGCCGCTCACGAGTGGTTCCACGTCTACGGGTTGGCGCACACCGCAAATATGGACGCGTCGGTCGAGGGACCAGCAGTGGTGCCACTGGATGGACCCATTTGGCTTCGAGAAGGACTCGCAGACTACGTAGCTGCCCTAATAGCGGACCATGTCAGCGATGCTGACTTTGTGTCCGTCTATTCCGACTGGGTTATGCAAACCCACAACGAATTCGCGGCAACTATCAACGTGCTGCCATCGGAGGTGTTGGCCAATTGCACTACCCCAGCCACTCAAGTTTGGGCAGAAGAAATGGGTGGGGCATGGCAATGCCCCGCGGGGCGCGTGGCTGTGCTGCAACTTTTGAGTCTTGCCGGTCCAGATTCGCTGGAGCGCATAAGCGGCTATTTCCATCAACTCCCAAACGTGGGGTGGGAAGAGTCGTTCCGGTTGATTTTTGGACGCTCGGCTCGTGTGTTCTACGAGGAATTCGGGGAGTTTCTCCTCCTTCCGCTCAACGAAAAAAGAGATTTAGTTGTTAGGCCTTCGTTCGAACCAGGCTGAAACGTTCATTCCACGTGATTTTCGACTTATGGGGGTCGTTCACGCGGTCGGTTTGTTGCCGATGATGCGAGCCGGATCGACTAGCACGGCAGTCCGGCCGTCTTTAATCATCTGTCTGTCGTACTCATCGAAATCATCGTGTTTACCGCCGGCAGCCTCATAAATTTCGCGAAGAAGCAATCTGAGAGCTTCGAGATCAATACCAGAAGCAGGGTCGGATGGTCCGATGAGGTCCGCCTTGCCGGTTACCGCTAACCAATTCCACCCACGACGCACAGCGACGGTCACCTCCGAGCCGCGCCGGACATGATCAAGTCGTGCTGCTCTTCCGGTAGACACCAGAGCAACGCAATCAGCGCCTGTGAGTGGATTTTGAATGACACCGCAATTAGCGATGCTGGAAAGTACTCGACCGTCCATTTGGGTGGTACTGATCGTGGCTAATCCGGTTTCGCTAGCCAGAAATTGCGTCACATCTTCAAGTCCGAGCATCGGCTATGTCCAAGTCTTCAAATTAAGTGGCTTCCATCATGATATTGAAGCTACTTGCCGAAAAGGATGAGTTCTTGATGGTTCGCCAAGCAGTCGAAATCTGCGCCCGCTTCGAACGCGGCGAGATAACGCCGTTGTTAACGTGGGCGTTGAGCCAGTTGTAACCTTGCGGAGGCTTGATCTGAAGCTGCAGGGCGAGATAGGGGAGCTATGGAACCACGCACCGGAACGGACCGCCTCTTGTACGAACGATCCCTTGTCGAACCGTACGTAGGGTCAATCGGTTGGCGCAGTATTTTCAACATCACCTGGTGCGTGCTGGGTTGGACCTCAATCGTGGTCTTGCGCGCGGCCGGCCTCATTCCGCTGTGGGTTGCTATTCCCCTAGCGGTGGTGTGTCTACAAGCCTGTTACATGCCTATGCACGAATCGGTGCACAAGACCCTGTCAGCAGGTCGACCAGCTTTGAGGTGGGTTGATCGATCGGTGGGAGCCCTAGCAGGATGGTTGCTGTGTGAGTCGTTCATTGCACATAGGATCACCCATCTCAAGCACCATACGCAGACCAACGACGAAACAGACCCTGATCTGCTTAATTCCAAAGGCTCACCTAGAGACTTAGTTTTTCGAGTAATCGTCGGGCTCATCTTGTATCCGCTTGGTCCGTTATTTGCTGCGGTACCCCTGTTGCGTCGCCTTCTACCCAGTGGCTTAGCCTCGAGGCTCGCGCAAATGGCCCAACTTCGGGGTCCTGAAGCGGGCGCGGCGGCGAAACCTGTGGTGCTCAGCCACCTTGCGGTCTTGATCGTTGGTTCTGTAATGGGGTACGCCGAAACGGTTTGGTTGCTTTGGTACCTTCCGGCGTGGATAGGTCGCTTCTGGCTGTCGCTCGTCTTTGGTTGGCTCCCACATCATCCACACAGCGAGACGGGCCGATATCGCGACACGCGCATATTTACCTTCGTCGGTTCGACATTTCTGATTCGCGGGCATGATCACCACTTGTTGCACCACCTGTTCCCTGTGGTGCCCCACTACCGGCTTCGAGCCCTATGGGTTGACATGCGCGATCACTTAGCAGAACAGGGAGCTCGGATCGAAGGTCGTGCTGCTACCACGCTCACAACCGCACCAACATCTTCATAACGGATGATCCTGCATTCAGGCACGACGAATTACTTCCCTTTATCGCGACACGATAGGACGCAGTCCATGGAAAACTGCCCGACCTCAAGGGCTATTTGCGGCAGCACGCGGTCACGGTGTTACACGAAGCACCAATAACAAACATTGACCTGAAGACTTGGCGGTACCGTCAACACCTGAGTCATCGACCAACATCTGGTTCGAAATACCAGCACGGAAAGTACCTTTAATTTATGGAAGTCATCCTTACCGGCACCGGATCACCCTTACCGGACGCAAATCGCGCAGGCCCCTCAACGCTTGTAAAAGCCAATGACATCCACATACTTGTTGATGCCGGAAGGGGAGTGGTGATGAGGATGGGGGGAGCCGA
>Ga0206679_10002955_pt1 | contig 13255 bp, 10 predicted proteins | sample M110012015metaG_FD_155464 | JGI IMG/M metagenome (GOLD analysis project Ga0206679, IMG submission 155464) | Ammonia-oxidizing marine archaeal communities from Monterey Bay, California, United States - M1 100m 12015 | ecosystem: Environmental > Aquatic > Marine > Intertidal zone | place: USA... | reverse complement strand
AAAGGCCCGATCCTGCTAAATACCAAGTCTCCCTGGATAATGGTTTAGTTGCCTATGTGGCAAAAGAACACCAAGTACCACTTGTATCCTTGAGCGCTTTTATAAAAGCTGGTAAAATTGATGGACATAAAGAAGGGGCCGCTGAAGCCCTGGCTGAAGCCTTCCTTACCGGCCCTAAGAATATGTCTTCAACAGCCTTTAAATCAGCTTTAAAGCGCATGACGGCGGAGTATTCAGTAACACTCCATAATAAGTGGATCGAGATTAATTTGAACGTTCCAGCCGAAGATTTGGAAGAGGCCTTCAAACTTTTTAGCGCCACCGTAATATCACCCAATATCACAGAAGCAAATATTAAAGCTGCTGCAGGAAAAGAGACCAAAGATATTAAAGTGGACAAAAATGGAGTCATTATTGATGGCTCAAGTAGTGTGGCCGTTAGCAAATTTCATGACATTATTCTTAAAGGCAACATCTTGGGTAAGAAGCTGGTTTCAAGTGATTTTGAAGATCTTTCCACCCATGATGTGGAGAGCTTTTACACTGCTTATGTTGTGGCAGGTAACATGACCATTGCCGTATCAGGTGATATTAATGAAAAGGCTATCCGAAAAAAACTGAAAGCTCAGTTTTCAAGTTTGATTAACAAAACGCCTCCTAACAGCAGGAATGTGCCAAAAATAAAACGCCAGAAAAACAAATATCACTATTTCCCTGCTGATAAGCTCCAAACATGGGTGGTGATAGGACATCCTCTTGCGCCGGTAGCCTTTAAGGATGAAACCGCTCTTGAGGTTATGAATTATATTCTTGCTGGGGGGCATTTTTGGACCAGAATGTTTATTGAAACCAGAGACAAATATGGCCTGACCAATGATGCCAGTGGATATATTGAAGACCAATGGGACGGCTCTGGGAGTTACAGCTTTCACTCATCAAGCCGGCATGATGTCACAAAACAGCTTTATGATAATATCATGGGTGTCATTTATGAGATACAAAAAGAGTTGGTTAGCGATGAGGAGTTAATGATTGCTCATAACGCCCTTGCAGACGGTGTTTACGAAATGAAGTTTAAGGACGGAAATGCCACGGCCAGATCATTTGCAATTGAGAAATTAAGATATGGCAATCATCACCACTCAAAATCATATCCCGCGCGGGTTCGTTCTGTTACGAAAAAAGACGTCTTAAGGGTCGCAAATGAATATATGCACCCGGATGCATTCCAAGTGATTATAGTCGGGGAACATATAATCCTTCAATAATAGCAACACTCCCATTATTCATGAATAGGGGCTTTCTATCCGTTGTGTAAGGGATTTGACTATTTGACTATTAGTCTATTTGACGGAAAGAATATTGTTAACTAAATGAAACGCCTCTGGCTCAAATAAAAGAGAACACAATGAAAAAGATCACCTTATTATGTTTTTTATTCTATGCCTGCGGAACGGTTGATCGCTCAACTATGCATTCCGTACGCTTGGAATCAGATGCGACAACCGATAGCATTGAACATGTTGTTAAAGAGATGCTAATTGCAATCAGTACCAACGATCTTGCAAAAGCGAAATATCACGTATTGGAAGAAGGTCGCGTTTTCAGAGTTCGCAATGACGGTATGAGTTTTAGATCAAATACAGAGTTCTTTAAACAGGTAGGCGATCAATCAACTGATTACTATGAGCGTATGTGGGATCCAATCATTATGTATCGTGGTGACCTTGCTATCGCTTGGACAACATATGATTTTCATTTGAATGGAAAATTTTCACACTGCGGTGCTGAGTCGTTCACACTTACAAGGGTGGATAACAGGTGGATGGTGATGGATTGGGCATATACAGCTAAAGAACCTGAAAATTGCAATAGTCCATTAGGGCCCTACAACGGACAATCAAAATGAAACGCCTCTGGCTCAAAATGGACACGGGTTTTTTGGACACAAAACCTAATTGTATAGTGAATTAATTGTAATTAATTGTAGATTCTGGCATAAAGAAAGAAAAATTTATAAGGAGGATTTATGAATTTACAAATGATATTTCGGGCTAATGGAGCTGTTACATTATTAAATGGAGTGAGTTTTCTTTTCTTAACTGAAGCTTTTCTAGGAATGGCTGGATTTACCATGACTCCTCAATTAATGACTTTAGGGCAAGCTATGGGAACATCTCTTATTGCTATTGGTTTATTATCTTGGAGAACACCTGATATTGCGGGTGAAGCCATGTCTTCATATGGTCAACTATTTGGAGTCATAGGTGTTTTGTGGGTATTACTTATCGGATATCATGCTGCAACAGGACAAGCTTCAGGTCCTCCTGTATATGGAAATTTGTTTTTAAATGCAGTGTTTGCTGCACTATTCTTTATGTATAGTAAAAAATAATTATTAAATAAAACGCCCCTGGCACAAATAGCCTCCTCACGGGGGCTTTTTTGTTTATGTAATGTTGGGTAGATTTGGTGGAAAATTTTGGGTAATATTATGAAAAGTAATAATGAACAGTGTTGTGGAATTGATTGTAAATGCTGTAATGGTGAATGTTCCTGTAACGGATGTACAAAGGGCAAGTCCTGCAACTGCGGTTGTGAATGTACCTGTTGTAAAAAAGTATGCTGCTGCTCTAAATAAAACGCCTCTAAAACAGACTTTTTTGGTTGTAGTAAAGAGTTATAGTCAACAATATATTTTCTCGATGAGTAACTACTAGTTCGTCATCAATTATAGATTTTTCAAATAATTAGGAGGTATTGAAAATGTTCAATTTTAAGAAATTATCGATTATTGCTTTTTTAGTTATAAATGTAAATGCTCAACCCAAAGTTTGGATGCCAGAAATAAGTATAAAGATTAAACAAATTTCTGATCTTAATTTTTCAAATAATAATAAAATTGCGATGGTTGTAAGAGAGGCATTGACTGATGGAGAGAAGTCAGAATATTCAAGTCAAATATGGCTTTCTCATACAGATTTCAGTGAACCTATTCAATTTACATATCATGAAAAATCAAGTACACATCCTCGTTTTTCTCCAGATGGGAAATTCCTCGCATTTATAAGTGATAGAGTAGAAAAACCGCAAATTTGGGTAATCAGAACTAGTGGCGGAGAAGCTTGGCAATTCACATTTGAAAAACAAGGTGTTGGATCATTCAAATGGTCTCCTAATGGGAGTAAAATTGCATTCTTAATGAAAGATCCAAAAACGGAAAAAGAAGAAAAGAATGAAAAAGAGAAAAGGGATGTTATTTTAGTAGATAAAAACTTTAAATATTCACACCTATATTTAAAATCATTTACTACAAATATAGATACAACTAATGGGGATAGAATAACTAAAGGTGAATATGATATCACAAGTTTTAGCTGGAATCCAAATGGAAAAAATATTGTTTTCTCGCAGAGTTTAGAACCAACATTTAACAGCAGATTTGTTTCAGGTGATATCTCTTTAGTAAATGTTAAATCTAAGACAGTAAGAAAACTTATTACTTGGGGTGGAAATGATAGAAATCCGATCTTTACTCCGGATGGAAAGTCAATCATTTTTACTTCTGATGGAGAAAAGAATGAGCCTATTGGATTTAATGATGTTTATAAAGTCTCTTCAAATGGTGGCACACCATATAAGATAGCAGAAACCCCTAATAGGAGTGCAAGCATCATTGCGTGTTCTTCAAACAGTAACTATCTCTACGTTAGCGATGCAAATAGAACAAAATCAGAGATTTACAAAATTAGTCTTACTAATAAAGAGATAAAACCTATCCTAAATTTAAACGGAAGAATATCCTCTTCCAAAATTTCTAATAACAGTGAAATGATAGTATTAGTTAAACAAGAATTAAATAAACCAAGTGAAGTTTATTTAAGTGAATTAAGTAAAATTTCTCCAAAAAAAATATCAAATTTCAATTCTAGTCTAAAATTCCCAAAATTAGCTAATACTGAATTGATAACATGGATATCTAAAGATGGTCTTGAAATAGAAGGACTCTTAACGTACCCAACAAAATATAATAAGAGGAAAAAATACCCCCTAGCTCTAATTATACATGGTGGACCTGCAGGCGTCTTCTCTCAATCATTTACTGGAAACCCAGGTATCTATAATATAGAATATTTTGCAAGTAATGGATACGCAGTTTTACGTCCAAATCCAAGAGGAAGCACTGGTTACGGTAAAGATTTTAGGTTTGCTAATTTTAAAGATTGGGGATTTGGAGATTATGACGACATTATGTCTGGCGTTGATAAAGCGATTGATATGGGTATTGCTGATCCGCAACGTCTAGCTGTTATGGGATGGAGCTATGGGGGATATATGACATCCTTCGTTGTAACTAGAACGGAACGTTTCAAGGCTGCTAGTATGGGGGCAGGATTACCCAATTTAGTTAGCATGACTACAACAACAGATATCCCCGACTATCTAGTCGCGCATATGGGTGGTGAATTTTGGGAAGATTATGAAACCTATGAAAAGCATTCAGCGATATATCGTATAAATAATGTGAAAACTCCCACTCAGGTAATACATGGGGCGAATGATCTAAGGGTCCCATTTACACAGGGACAAGAGTTTTATGTTGCCTTAAAAAGAAAAGGCGTATCTACTGAAATGGTCGTGTATCCAAGAACACCACATGGTCCTAGAGAACCAAAATTATTAATGGATGTATCGCCTAGGATAATGGCTTGGCTTGATAAGTTTATTAAAAGGTGATCAACCTAATGAAACGCCTCTGGCTTTTATTATTCTTATATATGGGGTGTCAATCAAAAACTTCTATTATATCATCTGGGGTACCATGGGAATTAGCTCAATATAGAAAGGCTACCATCTCAGATGTTTTTTATAAACTTAATTTTGATATACCTAAAGATAAAATCAAACCTATTACTGTAGAAGAATTTATCCATTTCAAATTATCAGATTTAACTAACGATGTAGTTTTAGATTTTCGTCAACCAGCTGATTATATTCGTTCTGTTAGTGTAAAAGGCAAAGCTGTTCCATATAAATTAGTTAATGAGCATATCTTAATTGAAGCTTCTTATTTTTCTAAAGGAGAAAATGCTATCTTTATTTCCTTCAGAGCAGGAGATATGTCTCTAAATCGGAATGATGAGTTTCTTTATACATTATTTGTCCCAGATCGTGCATCAACAGCGATACCATGTTTTGATCAGCCCAACTTAAAGGGTAGATATTCATTAACTTTATCTGTACCAACTGATTGGACAGCAATTGCAAATGGTCCTATCCAATCAGAACAGGTAATGAATGATAAGCGCGTAATAGTTTTTGGTGAAACACGACCAGTGAGCACCTATATATTTGCTTTTACTGCTGGAAAATTTAAACGTGTTTCTCAGGAAAAGGATGGTCGACAAATGACAATGCTCCACAGGGAAACAGATTTTGAAAAAGTGGAACGAAATAAAAATGAAATATTTGATCTCCATTCCCGTGCTATCTCTTGGATGGAAAATTATACGGGAATTGATTATCCTTATCAAAAATTTGATTTTGCATTGATCCCTGGTTTTCAATATGGTGGCATGGAACATCCTGGTGCTATTTTTTATAAAGATGCCAGTCTATTTTTAGAATTATCAGCAACAAAAAATCAATATTTAAGTCGTGCTGGATTAATCTCTCATGAAACAGCTCATATGTGGTTTGGAGATCTTGTCACTATGAACTGGTTTGATGATGTTTGGACAAAAGAAGTTTTTGCTGGTTTTATGGGGAGCAAAATTGTTAATCCAAGTTTTCCAGAAATAAATCATGAACTTCGTTTTTTAAGTAATTACTCCTCAGCATACAGTGTTGATCGGAGTTTGGGAGCAAACGAAATACGTCAGCCTTTGGAAAACTTAAATATGGCTGGAACCTTATATGGCTCAATCATTTATTCAAAAGCACCAGTTGTAATGAAGCAACTTGAATTACTTGTGGGTGAGAAAACCTTTCAAAAGGGAATGCAAATATATCTTTCTAATTATGCTTATGATAACGCTACATGGCCAGATCTGATTAGAATATTAGATGACTTATCTCATGAAGATCTAACAGCCTGGAGTAAAGTTTGGGTGGATGAGCCTGATCGTCCTATAGTTGAATATGATTTAGTAATTGATCAAGATACTTTAATTCAAGAATTGACACTCAAACAATCAGATTCAAAAAAGAAAAACAGAATATGGATGCAACATCTTAAAGTTAGGTTAGGGTATGACAATGGTGACATCTTACTTCCAGTTTATTTAAAAGATAAAGAAATCAGAATAGTAGAAGCGAAAGGAATGAGTAAACCCAATTACATTTTACCTAATGGAGTTGGTGTTGGATATGGTTACTATAAAATGGATCCATTAAGTCGTTCATTTCTTTTAGAAAATCTACCAAAAATCAATGACTCATATTTAAGGGGAATAATTTGGCTAAACCTTTGGGATGATATGCTTTATGGAAATATCAAACCCGTTGATATGATTGAGTTATGTATTAATGCTTTAAAAACTGAGAATGACATTTTGAATACACAAAGAATTTTGGTTCGACTCAATTCTACATTTTGGAATTTTTTAACAAAAGATCAACGCCAAGTAAAAGCAGATGAATTAGAATCAATATTAAGATTCCATATGAATGAAGCGACAACTCTGACGAATCGTTCTATGTTTTTTCGGTCATTACGTTCTATGATTTTAACAGATAATGGTTATGAATGGTTAAAATCTATTTGGATGAAAACTGATTCAATCAAAGGATTAACTTTATCAGAACGAGATTATATTGCTATTGCTTCTGAGCTAGCTTTAAGAGGGAAGAGTGATAGTCAAAAGATCTTAACTACGCAATTAAATCGAATATCAAACCCTGATCGCAAATTACGTTTTAAATTTATAATGCCTTCATTGTCTAATGATTTAATTATTAGAGATAAATTTTTTGAGTTAATTAAAAAAGAAGAAAACCGTGCAGTAGAACCTTGGGTTCAATCTGCAGTTGCTTATCTTCACCATCCATTGAGAGGTAAAGAATCAGAAAAGTATATTCAACCTAGCTTAGAATTACTTGAAGAAATTCAAAGAACTGGAGATATTTTCTTTCCAGCTAGATTTATTAACGCAACACTTTCAGGACATCAGAGTATAAGTGCGAGAACTATAGTTAATCAATTTTTTGAAGACTATCCAAACTATTCACCACCTTTAAAATTAAAGATTTTACAAGCAGCAGATAATCTTTTTCGTGCTTCAACTATAGTAGAACAAACCTATTAAAATTAGTTTTCGAAATTATTGTACTTGACGCAATGCGAAACAGCGGAAGTAAATAAAACGCCTCTGGTTCAAATATCCTCCTCACGGGGGCTTTTTTGTTTATGGTGATATTGTGTAGATTTATCGAAGGATATTAATATGATTGCTTATTTATCAGGACCAATTGAAAATGCCCATAATGATGGAGCAAATTGGAGAAATGATATTACTGAATGGTTAAAAACTAAACTTAATCATGGGGTATTTAACCCTGTCATCGCAACTAAAAGTATTATTGAGCATCATAACACCAGTGATTTCAGACTGATGAAAAAAACTAATCCTAATGAATATAAAAAAATAATTAGAAAAATAATTAAAGTTGATTTAGATGCTGTAGTTCATAAGTCAGATTATTTAATTGTAAAATGGGATGAGTCAGTTTTTAGAGGCGGTGGAACGCACGGAGAAGTAACTATGGCTTACTGGCTTGGAAAACCTGTATTCCTTGTAAATAGGTTGCCTATAGATGATATAAGTTCTTGGATATTTTCTTGTTCAGAGCACATTTTCGATAATTTTGAAGATTTAAAGAAAAAACTAGAAGAATTATACTGCTGAATCAAATAGTTCCCACATTCGGGGGTTTTTTTGTTTATAAAAGAGACACCCACATTGTTGGGTGATTTCTGTGTAATTTTTGTCAAATATTAACTGATATAACTATTAACATAAAGGTACTAATAATGAATAAAATCAAAGACTCACTTAATCGATCATCCTATAACAAAATTATAATAGTAATAACACTATGCTGTTCGTTTATTTATTCACAATCTCTTAAAGATGTTATAAATGGTAATCATCGCTCTTCAAAAAATAAAGCCCGTGATGAGTATAGACATCCCTTGGAGACATTGCAGTTTTTTGGCATTAAAGATACTATGACCATTGTAGAAATATATCCTGGTGGTGGATGGTATCAAGAAATATTAGCCCCTTATTTAAATAAAAATGGACAATATATTAGTGCTACCTATGATCCTGACTCTGAAGAGCAAACAACAAAAGATAGATATCAAAGTGAGAAGGATCGATTGTCAGCCAAAAAAAATATTTATGGAAATGCAAAAATGGTCGCTTTTAAGGGAAATGCTTATGACAAAGCTTCTTCAGCTGATATGATACTTACTTTTCGTAATTATCATAATTGGGTTGGTAATTCAGAATTTGAAAAACTAAGAGCAATGTTTAATACACTTAAGCCCGGTGGGATACTTGGAATTACTGATCATCGAAGTAATACAACAGTTGACGCAAAAGGATATACTTGTGAGCCATGCATGATCAAGGATGCTGAAGCTATTGGTTTTATATATGTTGGTTCCTCTCAAATAAATTCTAATCCAAAAGATACCAAAGATTATCCTGGAGGCGTTTGGAATCTCCCACCAACATTATCTGACAATAGAATAGATAAGTCTAAATTAAAAAAACGTCAAAAGGAGCTGAAAAAAATCGGAGAGAGTGACCGCTATACACTAAAGTTTATTAAGCCAAACCCTTGATTTAAAATTATTCCTCTATATTTTTAAATATGCTTGAAAAGCGGTTAAATAGGTAAGTGGATTGGATTTTAAACTAACTGGATTTAGTAACTAAATGAAACGCCTCTGGCTCAAATAAAGGAAAGCTGATGTCTATTGATCGTAGAAAGTTTATAAAAAATATGGGTTTAGGATTAGCCTCGATGAGCTTAAATGCAAAAAGTTTATCTAGAATTCCTGGAGAATCTGAATCACTATTGGTTAAAGATCGAAAACAACCAAAACCTGCACCCAAAGGTTATGATAGGCTTCCCCTGTCATGGTATTATTTCAGAGTTCAAAATTTAAAAAATCAACTTGAACAAAAAAAAGTAGATGCTATTCTACTTGAAAGTGATGTCAATAAAGTTTATTTCTCTGGATGTTTTAGAGGTAGTGGCGAAAGAACTACTTGGGTCTTATTTCCATTAAATGAAAAAGATACTGCCTATTGGTATTCACCTGGAATTGATAGAGACTTAATTGACTCTTGGTGGGCCACAGATAATAAATATTATTTTTGTTATCCTCACGGTGAAGGTGGTTATCCAAATAAAGGTAAGGTTATAGCAGGAAGACAAGTGGATTTGTTTGAATGGTTACTAATTCACTTAAAAGATAAAGGTTTGTCAGGCAAAGTGATTGCAACTGATATGAATTTGTCAAATAGTCAATTAAAACAAATAGGCAAAAAACTTCCTAAAACAGAGTTTATAAATATCAATAGTATTTGTGAAAAAATGAGAATTATTAAAACTAAAGATGAAATTGCTTTGACCCAACGGGCCTATCGTTATTTTGATAAAATCCATGCTTTTGCTAGAGATTATATTATAGAACATGGAACAAATACTTATGATTTTGAAATAGGTCAGGCTTTAAAGGCATATGGAATAAATCTATTGATGAAGGATCTTTTTTATGATGGGAAACCTCATAATGCTGTAGGAATAGAAGTCACTTCAGAATATGTAAGAGCTGGCGTTTCAACTGGGTATCCACATCCAAACCAACTATTTTATAATCCTGTCAAAAAAGGTCAACCAGTATATGTTAATACAGATATAAAAATAGGTGGTTGTGGAGGTGAAGCTTATAGGAATTATCAAATTTATCCTGTTTCAAAAAACCAGGATAAAATGTGGTCAATTGTTTCAGAAACAATTCAAATCATGGTTGAAGAAACAAAGCCAGGTGCATTGTGCTCAGATATCGCTTACAAAGTTCATAAGCATCAAGTTGATAATGGAATGCAAGATTATATATATCATAGGCCTGGTCATGGAACTGGCCTGAATTTTGAAGGCCACCAGGCGCCTTACTTATCTCTTGGTGATCACACTCCAATACAAGAAGGGATGATGTTTAGTGTTGAGCCAGGTCTTTATGACTCAAAAAGAGGTATAGGTGTAAATCCTAGTGATAATTTATTGGTAACTAAAAATGGTTCAGTACTTATGACTCGCGTTCCTTTTTCAAAAGAATGGAGTTATTTAAAAATTTGAAACATCTATTAATTATTATTTCTTTTAAAATGAAACGCCTCTGACTCAAATGAAGGAGTTATAAATGAATAAATTAGCAAAGTATGGAGCAATCCTATTCTTTTTAGGAATGTTATACTCACAAGAATCTGTTTCACTTGAAGACTATCAACGCGCAGAAAGCTTTTTGAGTTCTAACACAAGCGCCCTTGTATTTCATGCAAATGTAAGTCCAAACTGGTTGGATGACGGTCGTATGTGGTACAGAAATAAAATTGTCAATGGTGCTGAGTTTATTATTATAGATCCAGTTGAAAAGACACGTAAACTAGCCTTTAACCATCAACGTATAGCTGAAGTGCTATCAATTATGGATACGACCTATGATGCCTTTGGTTTACCTTTTAGATCATTCAAATATATTAATAATGGCCGGTCAATCTCTTTCAACGTAGAAAATATAACTTATACCTGCAATCTCGAAAATTATCGCTGTACTTCTGAACATAATGAAGGCGTCGATCAAATGGATAATTCCCCTAGGGATCGATATCTCCGTGAACGTACCCGAGTCTTGTCACCAGATGGAAAACTAGCGGCTTTTATTCGGGACCATAATCTTTGGTCTCGAGATGTAATTAGCAATAAAGAGAGACAGTTAACCTTTGATGGAATAGAAAGTTATGGTTATGCCACAAATAATGCAGGATGGACGAAAGGACCTGGACCAGTTGTTCTCTGGTCTCCAGATTCGAAAAAGATAGCTACCTTCCAGCACGATAGTCGTGGTGTAGGAGAAATGTATATGGTATCCACTAAGTCTGGCCATCCAGAATTATCCAAGTGGAAATATCCGCTTCCTGGTGATAGTCTTATATTTCGCATTAGTCGTGTAATCATTAATGTACAGACTGGGGGCGAAGAACTCACAACTTTACCGGAAATTATTAGATTGAAAATGCCGCCAGATCAGCACCGTAGTTCGAGTGATGATCATATAGCGGGCCGAGGAGGGGTATTCTTAGACGTTCGGTGGAGTGAAGACGCAAAGAATTTAGCGTTTGTATCTAGTTCTCGAGATCACAAAGAAGCTCAACTGCGTGTGGCGAACACAACAACTGGTGAAGTACGTGATATAATGAAAGAAGTGCAAAAAACCTATTTTGAATCAGGTGATGGTTTTTCCAACTGGCATTATTTATCAGGGACGAATGAAGTAATTTGGTTTTCTGAAAGGGACAACTGGGGTCATCTGTACTTGATTGATCTGAAAACGGGAAAGATTAAGAATCGAATCACTAAAGGCGAATGGGCCGTGCAGCAGGTCAGATATGTAGATCGTAAGAATCGAAAAATATACTTTTCTGCTGGTGGGAAAGAAGATGGTAATCCCTATTATTGGTATTACTACAGTGTCAATATGGATGGTTCCGAATTAAAACTTCTGACACCGGAACATGCACACCACACCGTTAACTTTTCTCCAAAATATAAATATTTCATAGACAGTTATTCCTCGCCAGTTATGCCACCAGTCACTGTTCTGAGGGATATGGATGGTAACCAGTTAATTAAGTTAGAAGAAGCTGATATTTCACAATTGATGGCTTCAGGTTGGAAACCGCCTATCCAGATTAAAACCAAAGCTCGTGACGGTGTGACGGATATTTATGGGCTTATGTATAAACCCACCAATTTTGATCCAAACAGGAAATATCCAGTTTTAAACCCACTATATCCAGGTCCACAATCTGGCAGTGTAGGGAGCCGCAGCTTTAGATCGTCTAGAAGTGATAAGCAGGCTGTAGCAGAACTTGGATTTATAGTTATTGAAGTCGACGCAATGGGTACTCCTGGGCGTTCAAAATCCTTTCACGATGCATACTATGGAAATATGGGAGATAATGGGTTACCAGATCAAGTTGAAGCAATCAAACAACTAGGTGCTCAGCATCTATGGATGGATCTTGACCGAGTAGGTATTTATGGCGGTTCTGGCGGTGGCTTTGCATCTACAGGTGGAATTCTACGTTACCCTGATTTCTATAAAGTGGCCGTCTCAGGTTCTGGCAATCATGACAATGCTACCTATGAAGACGACTGGGGTGAAAAATGGCAAGGAATGCTCATCAAAAATGAGGATGGCACCACTAACTATGATAATCAGGCCAATCATCTCTTAGCAGAGAATTTAAAAGGTAAGTTACTACTGGGACATGGTTCACTTGATGGAAACGTACCAGTCAATAATACCCTATTAATGGCAAAAGCCCTGATTGATGCGAACAAAGATTTTGATATGCTTATTTTCCCTAATAAGGGTCATGGACTTGGGCAATATTGGATGAGACGAAGGTGGGACTATTTTGTACGTCATTTAATCGGAGTAGAACCACCAAAAGAATTTGAATTTAAATGAAACGCCTCTGGGTCATATTATTTGTACTGCCTCTCTTTGCTCAAGATACTGAAAAAGAAGATTCAACAGTGGTTGTATTGAAGTCGGGAGAAATAAAACAAGTTCAAAACTCCCGTGCATACATTGAATTTGTAAACCCATTACAAATGAATATTGAAGTCATTGATGAGGATAGCATCAAATATGATATATATGATATTGAAAGTATTAAAGATAAAACAGGCAAGACTGTATTAAGTAAGAGGACTATCTCTTTATTGAAGGTCGTTAAATCTACCTGTCAAGCTCTTGCATCAATTGGATTGATTTGGGTAATTATCTATTAATATGAAACGCCTCTGGCTCAAATAAAAAGACTAAGAAATGAAAAGAGACATTCACACAATAACAGGTGGTTTCGGATATACTGGCACTTACCTCTCGAAAGTGTTGATAAAGCATGGTAAAGTTGTTGAAACGCTCACTAATTCACCAGAAAAA
>Ga0206679_10002952_pt1 | contig 13272 bp, 8 predicted proteins | sample M110012015metaG_FD_155464 | JGI IMG/M metagenome (GOLD analysis project Ga0206679, IMG submission 155464) | Ammonia-oxidizing marine archaeal communities from Monterey Bay, California, United States - M1 100m 12015 | ecosystem: Environmental > Aquatic > Marine > Intertidal zone | place: USA... | reverse complement strand
ACCTTTACTTAATGCTTCGTTCGCCTCAACTAAGGCTTGTTTCATAAAATAACTATCACTATGAGGTTCTATCAAGGGATTCCTTTTTTTGTAAATTCAAAAATACAACATCAAATCTGTATCTTTACAAAATGCAGAAGTCAATTTTAAATAACATTCTATACCCTGAAGATCTTCGTAAAGTTTCACTAGAACAATTACCGGAACTAGCAGCAGAAATTAGAAAAAAAATAATTGATCTTGTGGCTGCCAAGGAAGGACATTTGGGGGCCAGTCTGGGAGTTATTGAACTGACGATAGCTTTACATTATGTTTTTAACACTCCAGAGGATATTATCGTGTGGGATGTTGGACATCAAGCTTACGGTCATAAAATACTAACAGGCAGAAAGAATAAATTTCATACCAATAGACAATTCAATGGAATTAGCGGTTTTCCAAAAATGTCTGAAAGTATATATGATGCCTTTGGAACAGGTCATAGTAGTACTTCTATATCTGCAGTATTAGGGATGGCCGTTTCTTCTCAACTCGCCAAAAATTTTAAAAGACAACATATCGCAATTATTGGTGATGCATCTATTGCGAGTGGAATGGCGTTTGAGGCTTTAAATCATGCCGGAGTAACAAATACTAACTTATTAGTAATTTTAAATGATAACGGAATAGGAATCGATCCAAGTGTAGGTGCATTAAAAAAATATTTACTAAAAGTAACTCTAGATCAAACCCCTAATACCGATAATATTTTCGAAGCTTTAAACTTTAACTACTCCGGGCCTATTGATGGACACAATTTAAATGATTTAGTTGACGAATTTAATCGATTAAAAAAAATTAATGGCCCAAAATTGTTACATATAATTACAAAAAAAGGAAAAGGCCTGAAACAAGCAGAAGAAAATCAAGTACTCTACCATGCGCCTGGAAAATTTAATGCTGCTACAGGAGAGATTCAATATAAGAATGAGAAAGATATACCGCCAAAGTTTCAGGATGTTTTTGGTAAAACATTGGTTGAATTGGCAATAATAAATAAAAAAATAATTGGAATAACTCCCGCAATGCCCACTGGAAGTTCATTGAAATACATGATGGAAATATTTCCTAAAAGAGCGTTTGATGTTGGAATAGCTGAACAACATGCAGTCACTTTTTCAGCTGGAATGACCACACAAGGAAATATTGTATTTTGTAATATTTATTCAACTTTTTTACAAAGAGCTTACGATCAACTAATTCACGATGTTTGCTTACAAAACCTACCGGTCATTTTTTGCTTGGATCGAGCTGGTTTGGTTGGTGAAGATGGTGCAACACATCACGGTATTTTTGATATGAGTTATTTACGATGTATACCAAATTTAATCATTTTTGCTCCTAGAAACGAGGTAGAACTTCGAAATATTATGTATACTGCTCAATTAGGTTTAAAAAAGCCAATAGCGATTAGATACCCTAGAGGAAGAGGAAAAATTATTTCTTGGAGAAAACCATTTTCAAAAATTGAAATTGGAAAAGGATTGCAACTGAAAAAAGGAAATAACATTGCTGTTTTAACTATTGGCAGCGTCTTAAACAATGTTATTGACGGAATAACTAAATGTCAAGACCCCAAAGAAGTCTCTTGTTATGATATGCGTTTTATCAAACCCATTGATGAAGTATTATTGCATCGTATATTTAAAAAATATAATACCATAATCACTGTAGAGGACGGGATTGCAATGGGTGGTTTTGGGAGCGCAGTCAATGAGTTTTATATCAAAAATAATTACAAAAAAACGTTAAAAAATATTGGCATTTCTGAGAATTTCCAGATCAAGGATCTATTGATCAATTACAAGATATCGTTGGTATTTCCACAAATAAAATAACCCAATTGTTAAACTCTTACCTATAAAAAAAGCTGTCATGAAAGACAGCTTTTTTTTAAATACTTATTTAAAACGTGTTATTTTTTTATCACCAATTTAGCAGTGTGATTGTAATCTGCTCCGCTTATTTGTATAATATAAAGTCCTGTTGTTAAACCTTCTACATTCAAAGAAACTGTATTTTGTAAAGAAGTTTTTTCGATATACACTTCTCTACCATTCATGTCATATATAGAAACTGTTCCTGCACCAAAATCTAATAACGGTTGTATATTAATTTTTCCATTTGATGGGTTTGGATAGATGATAAAATTATTTTCTAATAAATTATCATTAGTCCCTAAACCACCACAAATTTCAGGAAGATCAAATGCTTCAACTTGGTCTGAACGATTGAATGAATTTCCTTGGTCGGCACTAAATCCACAACCTCTGTTAGCAAAAGCTTCCCAAATTAAACAACGATTTACACCATCGTTTGCTAATTCATCCGCTTCCAATATGGCATCTCTCCCGTCAACAAATCCGGGAGAACAATTTTGTAATTTCATACCATCCATCACTAATTGGATAGCTATGTTATTACCACCTGTTCCATTGTATAGATCTGGATCGAATCCGTATTCATCGATTAATAACCAAGTCATATCCCAAAGCATAGTAGCCCAAACAAATCCAATTCCGTGTGGTTGAGACACATTATTATTTGAATCAGCGTAGGTATAATTATTAACAGCAAAATCTGTACTGTACGGAGCCTCTCTTATTCCTTGAGCATCAGTTGGCTGACCTGTTGCGTAAGTACCAATGCCTCTGATGTCGGATCCCTGATCGCCGGGCTCCATTGTTAGCATTAAACCTACATAGTCACTCCATCCTTCTCCCATTTGTTCTGCATTGTTTAAACAACTGGTATTGTTAGCTCCACCTGTAAGTCTGTTGGATATACCGTGACCATATTCATGAGCTATAATTGCATTATCCAAATCTCCATCTATTTGAGGGCCAACCGTAACACCGTTAATTGTTGCATTGATAGATGCAATCAATAATTCTTCAATAATTGCTTCACCAACAATATTATCCACCATAAACAATGGTATGGTTACTTGATCTCCAACAGCACCACCGGCCATTGTTATAGCATCTCCGTCAACATTATTAACCATAATTACTGCAACAGCACCTTCATTTTGAGCTGCTAATGATTTAAAACCAAATTCGCATTCTCCTCTTCTTATTACTGCAATTTTTCCGTTCAAATCTCCTCCATTAGTAATAGGGTCACAAGCATCATTTTGGTCTTCAGTACCGTTAACATCATCTTCTACCAATACTAAATCTTCTGTTAAATCTACAATTTCTCCACCAAAGGCCGCTGGTATCCCATCGTAATCACCTGTTAGAGGACCATCATTTATCGTTAATAGGGGTCCGGAAGTAACTGCACCGTCCCATAAAAACATCTGCATTCTTGGATTCGATCCATCAGGGGGAGTGGCGAAGTTGGCATTATTTGTACCTCCTCCATCTTGTGCATCAGCGTTAACTGAATCACTTCCATTTCCTTCATTTCCATAGTTGTTTTCTTGGAAATTTCCACTCGCTTCATCAAAACCATACTGATAGTAAATATCATGCATTAAATTATTCCAATAAAATAGATTTACTGTTGAAGCTTCTATCATTTCGACTGGTGGAGCATCAAAAATGTATGGGAAATCAAAGATAAGTTCAGCTCCTCCATCGGCAGAAATACCATCTGATCCATTGTTTGCGTTTATATCATCTTTTGACCAAACATTATTACCTCTAGTTATGGTATACTCAGCTCCAGGAGCACCATCAGTATCGTGCCATCCAAAAGGAGATCCCTCACCTTCACCAGAAGGATCAGCTTCTAGAGTATCTACTCCATGGTTTGGGCTTTCAATTGGCATAGCAAATACTCGATACTGAGCACCACCTGATAATGCCATATTTTTGGTTTGAGAAAATAAACGATTGTTATCTTTTATATGGGTATGATTGCTAAACATTCCTTTTTCAACGGCACAGTTTACAACCCAGTCAATAGTATCTAAAAGATTCCCATTAACTGCATCTATTCTAACGCTGTAATAATGAGAAGCATCTAACAAATAAATACTTAAATCCCAAGCAAGTCTTAACGAATTGTCTTCTTGGGCCTGATACACCAATTTAACCGGGATATTTTCTAAAGAAATTCCTCCATCAGAAAATATGAATTTATTATCAGAAACATTATCAATAAGTTCAATATTAGAAGGAGTAATAAGACCTAGGCTTTGAGCAGCATTGTTAATTGCTGTTGTAGCACTGATTGAAGGACTTGTGGTGTTAACTTTTTCTGAAATGTTTTTTTTGAATGAAAATCCAGCATTCAAAACTTGTCCATTTCTAATTGCAAACGAAGAAACAGAATTAAATATTTCTATTCCTTGGTACCGTTGGATTGCATAGACATTTTCAACATCCATACTTTTGGAATAGCTATGCCTGTCTATAATAAGATCATCATAGTCTTGAGATTCAATACCCAATTCAGATTTATTAGCATTCAAATAAGCGTTCACTGAGCTTTTGTATTCCTGACCGAATAATGAATTCGTTAGTATAAATACAAAAAAGTAAAGTAATTTTTTCATAGTAGTAAAAATTTTAATTTTTTTAGGTTCGTGAAATTAACTAATTTTTTACTTATAATTGTCATGTTATGAATATTATAACTTTTTTATAACACTTAATGAGCATTTAATTGTAAAATTCCCTCATTTAATGAAATATTAGGGCGAAACTGTAAAAAAATAAAAGCTCCCTTTATTTAAGATAGTATGAATAATTTTCAATTTTCGAAATCTTAATATCGGTCCTCTAAGAGAGATTCCCATTAATTTTTTGAAAATTCAACATTGCGTTACTATCGGTAAGTCTGGAGATGTAATTGCAAGTTTCAATCAAATATTGATACATAGAAGAATCATCTGGATTTCCTAAAATTAAATCATTTAATATTAACTGATCAAATTGAGTTGTAAGGCCAGTTTTATAATTTTCAACTGAATTTGTAAAAACTTCTAGGAGTGTATTTAAGATTTTATATCCTGCTATCTCTTTGTCTATTACATTCTTGCTATTATAAATTTTTTGAATACTAATTTTTATAATATCGTCAACTTGAGCTTTATAGTTGCTTTTATCTAATAAAGATGTAGTGAATTTTCCATTTAGGATCGCCTCTTCATTGTTAATAAAAACAGATGCAGCCTCAGTGACTAGAGTATTAATAGCTAATGAGCGCAAATAAGCTAAACGATCTGAAGATTTCTTTAAACTAGTGTATTTAACAGTGTTTATGTTATCTTTTACGAGTTTAATTAAATATTCAAGTGCAAACTCTTCGTCAATTAAACCCAAATTAATCCCGTCTTCAAAATCAATAATAGTATAGCAAATATCATCTGCCGCCTCTACTAAAAAAGCTAGTGGATGGCGACTAAAACTCATGTCCTTACGATCGCCTCTATTTTGAAGGCCTAACTCCTTGGCTACCTCAAGGAAAAAGTCTTTTTCTGACTGAAAAACACCATATTTTTTATCTGAAATATTTAAGGATGGTTTTTTTGGAAGTGATTCTTTTGGGTATTTCATAAAGGCTCCTAAAGTTGCGTAGGATAGTCGTAATCCTCCTTCTACACCATTTTTTGTTTCAGATAAAATTTTAAATCCATTAGCGTTTCCCTCAAAATCAATAAGGTCTTGGTATTCTTTTTTTGATAATTGAGATTTAAAACGTTTCCCTTTTCCATTTAAAAAAAAATCGCCAATGGCTTTTTCTCCACTATGTCCAAATGGAGGGTTCCCTATATCATGGGCTAATGACGCTGCTGCTACAATCGCTCCAAAATCATTACTTTGATAACCATGTGTCTTTTTTAATTGAGGGTATTTCTCTAAAACTGCCTTCCCTATAATTCTGCCTAAAGATCGTCCTACTACAGAAACTTCTAAACTATGGGTGAGTCGAGTATGTACAAAGGATGTTTTTGATAATGGTATTACTTGTGTTTTATCTTGTAAACTTCGAAATGCTGAAGAAAAGATAATCCGGTCGTAATCTACCTCAAAACCTAACCGTGTCTCATCTTGTTCAATTCGTAATCTTTTGTTTGTGTCACCTTGCCTTCTTAATGATAGTAGCTGTTCCCAATTCATCATTCTAATAATTTTAAAAACGCAATATACTATTATTAAGTTTTTTATTAATGAATTTTAAATGTTAAGTATTACAATTAGATTACATATTAGTTTTTTATTGTAGTATCTCTTAAAATCGTTTAGTTTTTGTCGACTAGATTATAGAGTAGAGGCTGTTTTTTCAACAGCCTCTTTTTTTAAAATCTAAATCGACTTGTTAATTGTAGAAGGTTACTTCACCATTTGAAATATCATACATTCCTCCAATAATTTTAATTTCATGATTCTTTTCCATTTCAACTAAAATAGGGCTTTGGTTTCTTATGTTTTCAATGGTCATCATTACGTTTTTTTCGGCAACTTGATTTACAAAATCAATATTCTTAGAATTTCTTAAAGATTCATCTGCTGGTTCTGAAACGGCAGCTACAGCTGGTTCAATTTTATTAATTAAAGTAGTTAAATTCCCCAGTCTAGCGTGGTCACAGGCTCCTTTTACAGCACCGCAGGCAGTGTGGCCAAGAACAACTAATAGTTTTGTTCCAGCAAGCTTACAAGCAAATTCCATACTTCCTAAAATATCCTCATTAACAAAGTTTCCAGCAATACGAATACTAAATAAATCACCCATCCCTTGATCAAAAATTAATTCTGATGAAACTCTAGAGTCTATACAACTTAACACAGTTGCATAAGGGTATTGACCACTCGCTGTTTCTCTAACTTGTTGAACTAAATTTCTGCTCAAACGAACATTTTCTTGGAACCTTTTATTTCCATCTCTTAAATTTTGCAATGACGATTCAGGGGTCATTTTAGATTGTGTTTCTTTCGTGTGTGTATACATATTAAGCTGCTTTTGGATTTAAATTAAAAAATTTGATATAACTTTTTGGATTATCTACGGTTCCTTTTTCGGAAATTAATTTAATACTAATATTTCTACTTTTAGCCTTCTCAGAAAAATCCTCTAAAATTTCTACAATATCGTTATCTAAATAACGAGTTTTTCTGACATCTAATTCTAGATAAGAGTCTTCTGGTAACTGATCTAGTTCTTTTAAAATTGCTCCTTTATTAAAAAAAGTAACTTCTTCAGCTAAGGTTATTTTGTATTTCACTTTACCATTGCTAATATCTTCCATGTGTAAAAAATGAGAATTTTGATAACTTTTAATTAAAATTACTACAATTCCGACCATTAAACCCAATGTAATTCCTATTAATAAATCTGTAAAAACAATTCCTAAAACGGTTACCGTAAAGGGTAAAAATTGTTTCCATCCTAAAAAATACATCGTTTTGAACAATGATGGTTTTGCTAATTTATACCCAACAAGTAATAAAATTGCTGCCAGAACTGATAATGGTATTAGATTTAATAATTTAGGTATCATGAGCACCGAAATTAATAAAAATATTCCATGAATAATAGCTGACATTTTACTTTTTCCACCAGACTGAATGTTAGCAGAGCTTCGAACAATAACTTGCGTAATTGGTAGGCCTCCTATTAATCCTGATATAATATTTCCAGAACCCTGTGCAATTAATTCACGATTGGTTGGAGTTACTCTTTTTTCAGGATCTAATTTATCGGTCGCCTCAACACAAAGCAATGTTTCCAGACTAGCTACCAGGGCAATTGTAAACGCTGTTATCCAAATATCGGCTCTTGTGATTGCCATAAAATTTGGAACACTAAATTGACCGAAAAAAGAAGGAATATCACCTGGAATCGGTACACTTACAAGTTGATTAGAGGAAATTCCGAAAACTTCACTACCAGTTGAATATAATACATAAATTATTCCGGCTACTACAGCTACAAGAGGTCCCTGAATTAATTTAAATACTTTTCCTTTTTTTACTAGTATTTTTTCCCATAGAAGTAAAATTGCTAGACTAAACGCAGCAATAAATGTAGAACCTAAACTTATGTACTTTAATGAATTAAATATTCCTGAAAAGGTATTTTCTCCATCAACTTGATTGAAAGCAAAATTCCCTTCTAATGCCATGTCATAACCAAAAAAATGAGGTATTTGTTTTAAAATTATAATAATTCCAATACCTGTTAACATTCCTTTAATCACTGAAGAAGGAAAATAATAACCTATCACACCAGCTTTTAAAATACCTAAAATAATTTGAAAAACTCCAGCTAATACAACCGCAACTAGAAAATTTTCAAACCCTCCTAAAGCACTTATAGCAGTAAGAACGATAGCAGCTAGACCTGCTGCAGGTCCACTAACGCCAATTTGAGAACCACTTAAAGCTCCCACTAAAGTTCCTCCAATGATACCAGCAATTACTCCAGAAAACAAAGGAGCTCCACTAGCTAATGCAATACCTAAACAAAGTGGTAACGCAACAAAAAATACAACGATACTTGCAGGCAAGTCGTTTTTAATAAATTTAAACATAATATTATAGTTTGTAACTCCCCGGGCTGGAGAGTTATTAAATTAAAAAAATAAATAAACGGGGGTATTATGCTGTTGGTTCTGGAGGGGGTGAAATTAAGTCGAACAAAACGTTAGTATGTTTCTTTAAATAATAAAAATTCCTATTATTATTTTTGTTAGAAAAATCTAAGTTTTCTTCCAATTCAGCATATTGGATAATTTTTTCTTCAATATCTTTTTCAAGTTTTTCTTTCTTTTCTTTATCGTTTATATCGGCTATTTCAACAATCTCGATATCTGAAATTAATTCAACAAAAGAGGGAGCTAAAATCGAAAAGACAAGCAATGCGGTGAGTGAAATATGTATAATTGACTTAAACACAATGCAAAATTAATTTAATTTTATATTTTAAATTCTTTAAGTATTGTTAATTTTTATAATGTTTTTTATTTGTTCACAATGAGGTAACAATTTCTTAACATTGGTATTGGTTATTTGCAACGACAAAAACTAATAACGATATATAATGAGAAATAACTACTTTTCTTTTTTAGTAATAGTATTAATTACTTCTTTAACAGCCAAGTCACAAACTTTAGAAGATATGAAGTTTGGAAAAGGCATGATAAATTTCACCGCAAAAGATAGTTCTTTTAGTGTAAAATTTGCTCCTAGATTCCAGTTGTTATCCTCAACAGGCTGGTCGGATATCGGTGATGGTTTTGGAGAAGCTAACACCAGTACTTTTATTCGAAGAGCTCGGTTAAAATTTGATGGATTTGCACTATCACCAAAGTTAAAGTACAAACTTGAGTTGGGATTGTCTAATAGAGATATTGCTGGAGCTTCTATTTATAATAAAAATACGCCAAGATATATTTTAGATGCAGTAATTAAATGGAATTTTTACGAAAATTTTGTGCTTTGGGCAGGTCAAACCAAATTACCAGGAAATAGAGAACGTGTAATTTCCTCCGCTGATCTTCAATTGGTAGACCGATCTTTGCTAAATGCTTCTTTTAATATAGATAGAGATATTGGTCTTCAATTAAGGCATCATTTTACCATTGGTGAACAGTTTTTAGTTCGTGAGGTATTCTCCTGGGCTCAAGGAGAAGGACGAAATGTAGTAACGGGTAACCTAGGAGGCCACCAATATACTGGCCGTTTAGAATTTTTACCTTTCGGTAAATTTAAAGGAAAAGGAGACTATAAAGGTGGTGGATTAACTCGAGAGGAGAACCTAAAATTTGCTGTTGGAACATCCTATGATTTTAATAATAATGCGGTCAAAACAAGAAGTAATCAAGGAAGTTATATGACCAATGATATAGGGTACTATGAAACTAACATTACTACCGTATTTATTGATGCGATCTTAAATTATAAAGGCTTTTCGTTTATGGGAGAATACTCAAATCGTGATGCTGAGGATCCTATCGCAAAAAACTCTGATGGAACAGCTACCGGCCAGATCGTTTCAGAAGGAAACGGTTTAAACATTCAATCTGGTTATTTATTTAAAAAGAATTGGGAGCTTACCGGAAGGTATTCTTTCATTGACTTAAAATTGAGTGAAATTTCAGAGCAATACACGTTGGGAGTTTCCAAATACATTGCAGGACATAAACTAAAAGTTCAATCGGATATCAGTTACTTAACCCTTGACGACATTGGCAGTGAAATCAGATTCAGACTACAGGTAGACATACACTTTTAAAAATAACATTTAGATAACATTTAGATCTTATTTTAATAAGATATTTATAATCTAGAAAAAAACTATGGATAATATATATATTTTAATGATTGTTGCTTTAGCGGTTTTAGCTATCGCAGATTTAGTAGTTGGAGTAAGTAATGATGCTGTTAATTTTTTAAATTCTGCAATCGGTTCGAAAGCAGTTTCCTTTAAAACTATTATGGTTGTTGCTAGTTTAGGAGTTGCATTTGGCGCCTTATCATCTAGTGGTATGATGGAAGTAGCTCGAAAAGGAATTTTTATGCCAAGTGAATTTTATTTTAATGAAATTATGATCATTTTTATGGCAGTTATGATTACAGACATCTTGCTGCTAGATTTCTTTAACACGCTTGGAATGCCTACCTCAACGACCGTGTCTATTGTGTTTGAATTATTAGGCGCTGCAGTGGTTATGTCTTTAATAAAAATCAGTGCCTCCGAAGCTGAAACAATTTCAAATCTTGGTCAATATATCAATACTGCAAAAGCCACAGAAATAATTCTTGGAATTCTTCTTTCTGTTGTAGTTGCATTTTCTGTCGGTGCATTTGTACAATATAGTTCACGACTACTATTAACATTTAATTTTGAGGAAAAAGCGAAATGGGTTGCTGCCTTATTTGGTGGAATTGCTGCCACAGCGATTACCTATTTTATATTAATTAAAGGTTTAAAAGGTGCCAGTTTTATTTCTGGAGATTTTAAGTCTTATATCTATGAAAACACATTTACGATAGTTTTTATATCATTTATTTTCTGGACGACGCTATGCGCACTAATTACTGGAGTCTTTAAAATGAGTGTTTATAAATTCATCATTATCATTGGAACATTTGCAATTGCTATGGCATTTGCAGGGAATGATCTAGTGAATTTTATTGGAGTACCAATTGCTGCATGGCAATCCTACGAAGCATGGGTAGTTTCTGGGGTTCCTGCGGCTGATTTTAGTATGGAAGTAATGTCTAAAAAAGTACCTACTCCTAGTTTATTGCTGTTTGCAGCTGGTCTAATTATGGTATTGACTTTGTGGTTTTCGAAAAAAGCAAAAGCAGTATTAAAGACATCGATAGATTTATCGAGCCAGGATTCAGTAAAAGAAAGGTTTGAGCCCAATTTTTTATCGAGAGGTTTGGTTAGATTTACAACTTTATTATCAAAATATCACCACACGATATTACCTAAAAAAGTCCAAGATAAAATTGAATATCAATTCAAAAAGCCCAAAGAAAGTAAAAAAGCACATAAAAAAGACTTGCCTGCTTTTGACATGGTTAGGGCTGCTGTCAACCTTATGGTAGCGAGTATTTTGATTTCTATAGCAACTTCAATGAAATTACCGCTATCTACAACCTACGTAACATTTATGGTAGCAATGGGGACTTCGCTGGCAGACAGAGCATGGGGAAGAGAGAGTGCTGTTTACAGAGTTGCTGGTGTATTAAATGTTATTGGAGGTTGGTTTTTCACCGCTTTCAGTGCTTTTGTTGCGGCCGGAATTATTGCGTATCTCATTTATTTAGGAGGGGCACCTATGATTGCTGTTTTACTATTAATTACCATATTACTATTGGTAAGAAACTATTTAAGTCATAAAAAGAAAGCAGACAATACTTTATTGCAAGACGGCTTAAAGAAAACAGAAAGTAAAACTGTTCAAGGTATTATTCAAGAGAGCGCAGACCAAATTTCGAATGTTGTCTCCAGAACAAATAAAATATATTCGAATATGTTAAGTGGTTTAGCTAAAGAAGATTTATCTAAATTAAAAAAGAGCAGAAAAGGAGTTGAAAAGTTAAATAAAGAAGTTGATGCATTAAGAGATAATATTTTCTATTTCATAAAGAATTTAGACGAAACAAGTGTTCGAGGATCTAATTTTTACATTATCATTCTTGGATACTTGCAAGATGTGGGTCAATCTCTTGAGTTTTTAGCAAAAGCTAGCTATAAACACATCAATAACAACCACAAAGCACTCCGATTTAATCAAATTAAAGATCTACAAGATATTGATAAGTCTTTCGAGGAGTTATTAGGTGATATCGAAACAATTTTTAATAGTCGGAAATTCGAAAAATTAGGTGCTATTTTAAATAGTAAGCAACGAGCCCAGGACGATCTTGCTATTAAAATTGCAAGTCAGATTACTCGAACCCGTGCCGAGGACGACGATAGTCCTAAAAATACGGCGTTGTATTTTAGTTTACTTCTAGAGACTAAAGATTTAGTGGCCGCTATTATGAATTTGATTGAAGAATATTACAATAGTTACAATACTAAAAATTAGTTTTAAGGCTTTTTAATCACTTTCTGACAAAAAAAAAGGAAAACATCAGTTTTCCTTTTTTAATTTTAATAGCTGTTTTACTAGGAGCCGCACATTAGACAATCATCGTCAGGACCACCATTTTGTGATTTTGATAACATTTCTCTGAATTCCTGAGGGCTCATAGGTTTATCTGATACTGCATTCGTAGCTGCCTCCACTTTTGCTTCTTTAACAGGAACTGTTGGCTGTTCCTTTTCTTCCTTTTTAGACAGTGTAAACTTAATTGCATCAACTGCACTTTTTGTTCTTAAATAATACATTCCCGTTTTTAGTCCACTTTTCCATGCGTAAAAATGCATGGATGTTAATTTAGCCATGTTTGCATTTTCCATAAACAAATTAAGCGATTGAGATTGATCTATAAAATAACCTCTATGGCGAGACATATCGATAATATCTTTCATACTTAACTCCCAAACAGTTTTATAAAGTTCTTTCAAGTCTTGAGGTATATCTACGTTTTGAACAGAACCGTTTTGTCTCATGATTTCTTCTTTTAAATCATCATTCCATAAGCCTAAATTCACTAAATCTTCTAACAGGTGTTTATTAACAACAATAAACTCCCCAGACAATACTCTTCGAGTATAAATATTAGACGTATAGGGCTCAAAAGCTTCATTATTACCTAGAATTTGAGAGGTAGAAGCCGTAGGCATAGGCGCAACTAATAACGAGTTACGAACACC
>Ga0206679_10002946_pt1 | contig 13294 bp, 12 predicted proteins | sample M110012015metaG_FD_155464 | JGI IMG/M metagenome (GOLD analysis project Ga0206679, IMG submission 155464) | Ammonia-oxidizing marine archaeal communities from Monterey Bay, California, United States - M1 100m 12015 | ecosystem: Environmental > Aquatic > Marine > Intertidal zone | place: USA... | reverse complement strand
TTTAGAAGCAATGTCAAGTGGTTTACCAATCTTAACAACAAAATTTAATGGATTTAGTTCTAATTATGGACTTAATGGAGAAGATTATTTATTTCTTTCTTATAATTATCAAAAAAATATTAGAACAATTAATAATTTAATGGATAATAAATCATTGCTGAATTTACTTTCAAAAAATTCTAGGGCAAGGTCTATCAATAATTTCGATATTAATCATAGTATTAATAAATACATAGATATATTTAATTAACTATTTTGAATAATAAACTTCTTATTTTATTTTTTTTTATAACCTTAACTGGTTTTAATGAATTTATTTCTTATTTCCTTCAGACTGAGGAAGTATTTTCTTACCCTATTTTAATATTATTAATTATTATTTTTTTTCAAACAAGAAATATTTTTAGATTTAATTCTACTTATTTATTAGTATTTGTAATACTCTTTTATTTAATAATTGGATCTTTTTATTCTGTAGTAAACTATAATTCTGATATTATATTTAGTCATTATAGATTATATCTTCCATCAATTTTAATTATTCTTATCATTGGGTGGCGTATGCAGGACTATATATTAGTTTCTTCATGGGATTTGGAGAAAATTATTTTTTTAATGTTAATGATTTCTAATTTTTCTGTTTTAGTATTTGCAGTGTTTGATTTAAATATCATAGATGATCAGGGTAGGTATTCTAGCACACTTTTAAATCCCAATGACTCAGCATTTCTCTCTTGTTTTTCATTTGCTATATTATTAGCTAATCGAAGAAAATTTCGAAAATTTTGGAGTATTTATTTAGTAATTTCTGTAATTGCCTGTCTCCTGTCCTTTTCAAAAACAGGATTTTTAAACATTATAATAATATTATTTTTATATTTTTTATTATATAGAAAAACATTTTCATTCAAATATATAAGACAAATATCTTTTGTTTTAGTCGTATTTTCAATAATATATATAAACTTTTCTGATAAACTTAATGAATTTCAGGCCTTAAGAATTAATAATTTTTATGAATTACTTTTTGAAGGAAAAATTGATGCAACTACAACAACTAAGAGAAGTGATATTTTTAATCATTCTGTTGATTTAATAGAACGTAATGGATATTATTCTGGTTATGGGTTAGGTACATTTCATAGAATATATTCATTAGAGAGAGGTTCTCATAATTTATTTTTAATGGTTTTTGGTGAATCTGGCTTATTCCCATTTATTATATTATTGTGCTTTTTTGTTCGTTTTTTATATATGGCATATAACATTATAGATTCAATGTCTAGGTTTAAGCTTGTTTCCTTTTTGGTTATAATTTTAACTATGTCTAATACAACTCACAGTTTTTTGATTAGTAAGGCAAATATTATTCTTCTTACATATACAATTTTATTATGTTCATTTATTTATAACAATCAACATAAAAAAAATGTCTTTTCTGAAGAGTAACATTCTATTTATAATAGTAAGTAATTATGTGTGGCATTACAGGTTTTTTTAGTCCAACATCAAATATAAAATTATCTAAGGATACACTTAATTCTATGAGTCTAACTATTTCTCATAGGGGGCCAGATAATCATGATGTTTATTATAATAAAAATATTGGTTTAGCTCATAATAGATTAAGTATAATTGACTTGTCTAAAAGAGCGAATCAGCCGATGCATTATGATTATCTCACAATAATTTTTAATGGAGAAATATATAATTTTCATGAAATTAAAAGTAATCTAGTTAATAAGGGATATACTTTTAAAACAACTTCTGATACTGAAGTGTTATTAAAGGCTTTTCATTGTTGGAAGGAAAAATCATTTTTATTACTAAATGGCGTTTTTTCTTTTGCAATTTTTGATTCTAAATTAAAACAACTTTTTCTATGTAGAGATAGACTTGGAGTAAAACCGTTATATTACTCAATTCTCAAGAATTCAATAATTTTTTCTTCAGAAATAAAATCAATAATTAAATCAGATCTAATTGAAAAGAAAATAGATTTTCAAGCTTTCTCAGAGTACATGTATTTTGTATCACCAATGGGAGTTAATACGATGTATTCAAATATTTTTAAACTTAGACCTGGAACTTACATGAAATTTGATTACAATGGTGGAACTGAATTTAAATACTGGGAATTAAAACAGAATCAAATTGATAATAAATTAAGTTATAAGGAAGCTGTTTCTAAAACTAGAAAATTAATTAATAATGCTGTTAATAGACAGTTAATTAGTGATGTTCCAGTAGCTACATTCTTAAGTGGAGGCATTGATTCATCTGCAGTAACAATTTTAGCTTCTAGGAATTATTCCAAAAAACTAAACACATATTCTGTTGATTTTGACTTTAATTATAAAAATAAAAGTGAGCTGCCAGCTGCAAAGATGGTTGCTGAAATTGCAAATTCAAATCATAATGAAATAAGAATTTCAGGAGACAATATTACTAATATTATTGAAGATTTAGCTTATATACATGATGAACCATTTGCAGATGCAGCAAATATCCCTCTTTATCTTTTATGCAAGGAATTAGACAATGATGTTAAGGTAGTATTGCAAGGTGATGGTGGTGATGAAGTTTTTGGAGGTTATAATTATTATTCATACTTGCATAAGATAAAAAAATATAGATTTATTGCTTCATCCATCAATTTATTTACTTCAAATTTGAATTTGAATAAATTTACTTCACTGAGAAAATTAGACAGAATAATTAAGATAACTGCTGAAAAAAAATTAAGTAAAAAAGTAGGTATGTTAATTTCTGGAAATCTTCATGATAATGACCATATTAGTTGTCTTTCTAATGATATTAAAAGTAAATTAATTAGGTATAATCCACTAAAGGAATTAAGTGAGATAGAAAAAAAATATTCTACTAATTCTCTTAATTATTTACAGTCAGTAGATTTATTAACAATATTGCCAAATGACTATCTAGAAAAAGTAGATAAGCCAACCATGGCTAATAGTATTGAATCAAGAGTTCCTTTGCTAGATAATGAGCTTGTAGATTTTGTTACTTCATTACCTGTTAACTATAGGTTTGGAAAAGGTATTCAAAAAAAATTATTAAAATCTTCTTTAAGAGGAATTGTTCCTGATTCAATATTAGATGCAAAAAAGAGAGGTTTTGGTGTCCCATTTGAAAATTGGCTTGTAAAAAAACTTAATAATTTTACGAAAGAAGTATTATTTGATTATCATATCAAAAATGCAAATTTGTTTGATTACAAAGAATTAAACAGAAAATTTAAAATGCTTGAAAATGGACAGGGTAATTATGCAATGGAAATTTGGAGATGCCTAAATTTTGCTTTGTGGTATAGAAATAATTTTTAAAGATTGAAAAATAGTAATTTTAAAATTGTTATTATAATTGGGGATTTAGGTATAGGTGGTGCTGAAAAGCAATTGATATATTATTTGAGATCACTAATTCATCTTTCTTTTGATGTTCATGCTGTGTGTATATGTGAAGTGGGAAAAAATCTAGATAGAATAAAGAATTTAAAAATTAACTATAGTATAATAAATGATACAAGTATACTTATAAGATTTATTAAATTATATCAAATATTAATTTCTATTAATCCTAAAATAATTCATTGTTGGCATTTTTTTACTGCTGCATATACTTATTTATACTCTTTTTTTAGTAGGTCTATAATCCTGGGTTCATTTAGATCTGATGGAAAAACCGAACTTAATACTAATTCCTTTTTACTATATTTTATATTGAGATCTCCAAAATACTTTATTTCAAATTCTAGAAATGCAATAAAAAATATTAAAGAAATTTTTAACATAAAATCATTAAAATTAAAGTATTTGTCTAATGTTATAGATTTATCAAATTTTAAAAATGATATTCAAACTCCTGAAAAATATTGTGTAATAAATATTTCCAATTTATTAGAAATAAAGAGATTAGATTTATTTATTAAATCTATAAATGAGGTTAGAAAAGAATTCAAGGATATAAGAGCAATAATAGTTGGTGATGGACCTGAGAGAGAAAATTTAAAGAAATTAATTAATAGCTTAGACTTAACTAAGAACATAAAATTATTGGGATCTAGAGATGATATCTCATATCTAATCTCTAGATCCAAAATATGTGTATTAACTTCTAGATCAGAAGGATCTTCTAATGTAGTATTAGAATACATGGCTTCCTCTAAACCTGTTATTTCAACTAATGTAGGTGATTGTAATTATATTATTGAAAACAATAGGTCAGGTTACATATTAGAAAGTAATAATCTTACTTTAGAATTATCTGAAAAAATAAAATATCTACTATCAAATGAAAAAATTAGAATTCAAATGGGTAATGTTAGCAGAGAAATTATTGAGGAAAATTACAGCTATACTTTATTAGAAGATTCTATTGTTAAATTGTATAATGAAATTAATTTATTGTGATATAAAAGTAATATTTGTTGATTTTTTAAAATAATGAGAGTATTATTAATTCATGTCGGTAATCCAATTAATATTAATGCAAAAGATGAAAATTCAATTGTAAAAATGAATACTATTTTAAATGGTGTAATGAGTTTTAGAGAGAAGGATTTAATCAATCATATTAGAACTAGAGACTCCATTTCTAATCTTGAAGGGATAGATTTACATTACATTTGTTTTACAGACAGAAAATCCATTATCTCTTTAATTAAATCTGGATTTTTATTAAGAAAGATAATTAAGAATGGCAAATATGATTTATGCCATGCATTTTGGGGTGCTGCTTCTGGTTTTATTATTTCTTTCTTCTCTCCAATTCCAGCTATAATTTCATTAGGCGGAAGTGATTTATTAGGAAACTATAATAAAATGGGAAATAAAACAATAACTGGAAGAATATCTTCTTTATTATCCCAATTAACAACATTATTTGCAACAAGAATTATTACTATGTCATCTCATATGAAGGATAATGTAATTGGAATATCTAGAGAAAAGTGTTTTGTATTACCTCAAGGTGTTGATACAAATATTTTTTTTCCTATTAATATAATTAAATCTAGAAAAAAAATAAATTACCCTATTAAAGGTAAAATTATAATTTTTTTTCCATCTGATTATGCATGGGTTAAGGATTATAAACTTGCAAAAAAGGTTTTCAATTTGGTTAAACTAAAATTATCAAATACTTATTTTATAAATGTAAATAATATTAAACCATCAATGATGAATTATGTTTATAATGCAGCAGATGTTTTATTGTTAACTTCAAAACATGAAGGATCAAATAATTCAATAAAGGAAGCCATGTGCTGTAATCTTCCAGTTGTAAGTGTTAATGTTGGAGATTCTTTTGAAAGATTAAGATTTGTAAACAATTCCTATGTTTCAAAATCAAGAGATCCACATGAATTATCAAATTTAGTTGTTAAGGTTCTTATCTCAAATGAAAGATCAAATGGTACAAAATTTTTAAAGAAAATAAGTTTAGAAGAATGTGCTTTACAAACAAAAAAAATTTATAAATCAATTATTCATGATTAAAATTATTGATTACGGTGTTGGAAATTTAGGATCGATTAAAAATGTAATTAAGAGAGTTGGTGGAGATTCAGCCATAACTTCAATTAAAAATGAAATTTTGGAAGCAGATAAATTAATTTTACCTGGCGTGGGTTCTTTCGATTACGGAATGAATAAATTAATTAGTCTTGACTTAATTGATGTACTCAAATATAAAGTAATTGATCAAAAGACTCCAATTCTTGGAATTTGTCTTGGTATGCAATTGATGACAAAATCTTCTGAAGAAGGAAATTTAAAGGGCCTTGGTTGGTTTGATGCAAAAGTTGTTAAGTTTAAAAGAAATAATTTATCTGATAAAATCCCTCATATGGGGTGGAATACAATAGATATAAAGAAAAAAAATAGTTTATTAATTAATATTTCAAATTTAGAGAGAAGGTTTTATTTTGTTCACTCTTACTATGTTTCTTCTGAGAATAAAGATAATATCTTATCTACCACTAATTATATTAATAATTTTGTTTCATCAATTGAGAAAGATAATATTTATGGAGTCCAATTTCATCCTGAAAAAAGTCATAAATTTGGAATGGAGTTAATTAGTAATTTTATCAATATATAGATGCTATCTTCAAGGGTTATTCCAGTTTTAAGCTTAAAGGCGAATGGACTTATTAAAACTATTAATTTTAATAATCCAGTTTATTTAGGAGATTGTCTTAATGTAGTTAGAATATTTAATGAAAAAGAGGTTGATGAATTAGTTATTTTAGATATATATGCTACTATTGAAAATAGAGAACCAAACTATAATAAAATAAAAGAAATAGCTACTGAATGTTTTATGCCTTTGGCCTATGGAGGAGGAATTAAAACAGTTGATCAAATAAAAAAAATATTTGATTTAGGAATAGAAAAAGTAATAATTAACTCTTCATCATCCGATTTGGAATTATTAAATAAATGTGTAGAAATTTTTGGCTCTCAGAGTATTGTTGTTTCTGTTGATGTGAGAAAAAATTTTTTTGGTAAATATGAAATTTTTTTTAATTCCGGAAAGATAAAATATAAAACCAATTTAGAAGAACATATTTTTTCTATTATTAATGCTGGTGCCGGTGAATTAATTATACAATCAATAGATAACGATGGACTTATGAAGGGATATGATTTAAAATTAATAAAAAAAGTCAGCCAGAAAGTGAATGTCCCAATTATAGCACTAGGTGGAGCAGGAAAATTGATGGATTTTAGATTGGCTATTGATTCTGGAGCTTCATCTGTAGGTGCTGGAAGTTACTTTGTTTTTAAGGGGAAGCATAAAGCGGTACTTATTAGTTATCCATCTCAAGAGGAATTAGTTAATTTATTTAAATAATATGATATACAGAAAATGTAAAAGATGTATTATGGATACAAGCGATCCTGAAATTTCATTTAACATAGATGGTATATGCAATCATTGTGAAAGATATGATAATATAATAGAAAGTAGAGTTTATAAAGGTGAAATTGCTCAAAAACAATTAAATAATATAGTAAAATCTATAAGGAAGAAGGGAAAAGGAAATGAGTATAACTGTATAATTGGAGTTTCAGGTGGAGTTGACAGTACATATGTGGCATATTTAACAAATAAATTGGGATTAAGACCTTTAGCTATACATTTTGATAATGGTTGGAATTCTGAATTAGCAGTAGGGAATATTGAAAAGATATTAGATAAATTAGGTATAGATCTTTATACATACGTGATTAATTGGGATATTTTTAGTGATTTACAGAAGGCTTTTTTAAAAGCTTCAACACCTGACGGTGAGGTTCCTACAGATCATGCAATTGCTGCATTGCTTTTTAGAGAAGCAAATAGAAGAAATATTAAGTATATAATTAGTGGAATGAACTTTGCTACTGAATCAATGTCAGTAAGGATGTGGTCATATGGTCATTCGGACTGGAAATATATTAGAGATATTTATCGAACTAATGGAAATAATAATTCTTTGAAGGTATACCCTCATTATAATTTTATTGATTTATTTTACTGGACTTTTATAAAGAAAATAAAGGTTGTATCAATATTAAACTATATTGATTATGATAAGAAGGAAGCAATGGAAATTCTAAAAGAAAAATTAGATTGGATTAAATATAAAGGTAAACATTACGAATCTATTTACACTAGATTCTATCAAGGTTATATTCTTCCAACAAAGTTTGGTATTGATAAAAGGATAGGTCATCTTTCAGATTTAATTAGAGCGAAACAAATTTCCAGATCTAATGCATTAAATGAAATTAAAGCTCCTCCTTATCCATCAGAAGATCTACTTGCAATTGATATGGATTATGTAAAAAAGAAATTTAATTATAGTGATGAAGAATTTAATGAAATTATGAATTTACCATTGAAGAATTTTAAATCTTATAAAAATCAGGCTGATATTGTAGAAAAATTAAAAAATATAGTAAACTTTCTAAGAAGACATAATATATATTCAAAATAGAATTATATTTAATATTTAAAAATTTAAATTATGAATATTACATCATTTAAAAGAGCTTTAGTAATTGCACCACATACTGATGATGGAGAATTTGGTTGTGGCGGAACTATTTCAAAATTAATTTCTTCAGGTGTTGAGGTTAATTATTTAGTTTTTAGTTCATGTGAAAAATCAGTACCAAAAAAATATCCTTCAGATATTTTAAAGAAGGAATTAATAAATGCTGCAAAAAAACTAGGTATATATGAAAAAAATATACATCTACTTAATTATGATGTAAGAACATTTAATTTCCACAGACAAGATATTTTAGATGATCTAATTAAATATAGAAACAAATTAAATCCTGATATAGTTTTTATTCCTTCAATAAATGATATTCATCAAGATCATTCAACAATTGCTATAGAATCAATTAGAGCATTCAAATTTAATACTATTCTATCATATGAATTACCATGGAATAATTTTACATTTTCAAATACTTGTTTTGTATTATTGGACGAGAATCATGTTAATAATAAAATAGAAGCTTTAAGTGAATACAAATCTCAAAGTCATAGAAATTATTCATCTAAAAAATTTGTTAAATCATTAGCAATGACCAGGGGAATCCAAGTCAACAGTAAGTTTGCTGAAATTTTTGAAGTTGTAAGAATAATAATGTAAATAATGATTAGAATTAGTAAAATATTAAAAATAATTAACCATAAAAATTACATTGGATCAAAGAAAATAGATATTAATAGACCTGTTCCTGTTTTCGATTTACATGGATGTAATAATGCTATAAGTTGGTGTAATGACAAAAATTTAAAAATATTAAAAAATATAGAAACCAACTCTATTATAATAGTAAGTGAAAATGCAAATATCAGAGATTTTAAAAAATTAAACTTATTAGTTGTCAAAAATCCTAGATTTACCTTTAAGGAAATTTTAGAAAAATTTTTTAGCACTAAAAGGGTTCCTGTAGTGCATTCATCTGCAAAAATTTCTGACACTGTTAAAATTGGTTCGAATGTTTATATAGGTCAAAATGTGATTATTGAGGGAAATTGTTCAATTGGAGATAATGTATCAATTTTACATAATACAGTTATTTTTAGTAATACTATAATTGGCAATAATGTTTCGATTGGCAGTAATAATTCAATTGGTAATGATGGTTTTGGATTTGAAAAAAATAGTTTAGGTATTTCTGAATTTATTCCGCATTTAGGAAATGTAATAATAAAAGATAATGTTTATATTAGAAACAATAATTCAATTGATAGAGCTTTAATGGGAAGTACTATAATTGAAGAAAATGTAAAAATTGATAGTTTAACTCATATAGCACATGGTGTAAAAGTAGGAAAAAGATCTACAATTTTAGGAAATGTTGTTTTAGCTGGAAGTGTAAAAATCGGTAAGGATAGTTGGATTGCATTTAATTCCTGTGTTCTAAATCAAAAAAAGATAGGCAATAACTGCTTAGTTGGTATTGGCTCAGTTGTTATAAACGACGTTAATGATGATGTAGTTGTTATGGGAGTTCCTGCAACATTCTTAAGAAAAAATAAATAATTATATACAAATTTCTTAATATTCCTAGCTTTAATAATGAAAGATAATGAATCTTATACATTTGTTTCTGTAATTATTCCTTGTAGAAATGAAGTTAATTATATTGAAAATCTAATAAATTCTATTTTAGAATCAGATTATAATAGTGATTTTTTTGAAATTATTATAGTAGATGGAATTAGTTCTGATGGTACTAGAAATTTAATAACAAATAAATATTTAAGCATATACAAGAATATCAGTTTAATAGATAATATAAATAAGAAAACCCCTTATGCATTTAATTTAGGAATAAAAAACTCAATTGGTGAAATAATTTTAATTGTAGGAGCTAGACATACTATATCAAAAAATTATATTAAAGAAGTAGTTGGGGTTTTAACAAAATCTGATGAAATTGGTTGTGTTGGAGGTGTTACTGATAATTTGTATGAAAATGAAATAAGCAGATATATTAGTTTGGCTATGTCATCTCCTTTTGGAGTAGGGTTTAACAATTTTAGATCAATAAAAAAAGATATGTTCGTTGATACAATTGGGACTCCTGCATATAGGAAAAGTATTTTTTCTGATATTGGATATTTTGATGAATCATTAACTAGGAATCAAGATGATGATTTTAACTATAGGTTAATAAAAAAAGGCTATAAAATCTTGCTAAAATCTAATATTTCAATTACCTACATTGTTAGATCTAATTATTATAGTTTATATAAGCAGTATAGACAATATGCTTATTGGAAAGTCTTTGTCAATAAAAAGCATAAATCAATAACTACTTTAAGGCAGTTATTTCCTGTTATTTTTATGCTTTCTATAATAATTTTTTCCATTATATCATTATTCTATCCTATAGTTTTTTATATATTGATATTTGAATTATTGGTTTACTTCATATTGAATATTATTTTTGCATTAAAAGATAATTTATTTAATATTAAAAATGTTATAGGCCAGGTATTTTCATGTTTTGTGCTTCACTTTAGCTACGGGCTTGGATATATTGAAGGAATTATTGATTTCATTTTTTTCAATAAAACCCCTAACAAAAATCATGAATCATTGTCTAGATAATAGAATGAAAAATAATATGAAAATTCCATACTCTATTCCTCTAATTAACGAAGATGTTGTTAATGAGGTAAATGATGCTTTAAAGGAGACTGGATGGATAACATCTGGTCCTAAAGTACTTCAATTTGAAAAAGAAATTAAAAACTTTACTCAATCTGATTCTGTAATATGTGTTAATTCATGGACCTCTGGAGCAATGTTAGCTATGAGATGGTTTGGTTTAGAACCAGGAGATGAAGTAATTATACCTTCATACACTTATGCTGCCACAGCATTATCTATATTAAATATTGGTGCTAAACCAATAATGGTTGATGTTAAAGATGATTTTACAATTGATCCTAAAAAAATAATAGACAAAATAAGTAAGAACACAAAAGTTATTATGCCAGTAGATATTGGTGGATGGCCTAGTGATTATAAATCTATATATGAAATAATAAATTTAAATAAAATTAAGAATCTTTTTATTCCAAAAAATCACATTCAAGAAAAATTAAATCGAATTTTAATAATTTCTGATTCTGCTCATTCATTTGGAGCAAAATATATGAACAAACAAATTGGAAGTATTAGTGATATAACTGTATTTTCATTTCATTCTGTTAAAAATATAACAACAGGAGAAGGAGGTGCAGTATGTTTAAAATTACCTAATAATTTTGATATAGTTGAAGAAGAAAGGTGTTTTAAAAACTTGTCTTTAAATGGACAAAACAAGTCATCATTTGAGAAAAATCAAATAGGAGGTTGGAGATATGATATTATTGATAAGGGCCTAAAAGTTAATATGCCTGATATATGTGCAGCAATTGGTATTGCTCAAATTAGAATTTACAAAGAAACTTTGCTTCCTGAAAGAAAAAAAATATTTGAACAGTATGATAAATTTTTTAAAAATAAAAAATGGGCTAAAATACCATTATCAAAAAATAATAAATTTGAATCATCTTATCATTTGTATATGTTAAGAATTAATTCAATTGATGAAAAATTAAGGGATAAAATGATTTCTTACATTAGCTCTAAAGGAGTTGGAGTTAATGTTCATTATATTCCAATGCCTCAATTAACTCTTTTTAAGAACTTGAATTATAAAATAAGTGATTACCCGATTACTTATAATCTTTATTGTAATGAAATTACTTTGCCTGTCTATAATAACTTAACAAGCAAGGAGATTGATTATGTTTGTCATGTAGTTGAAGATGCTTATTTAAAAACATGTAATTAGTATATTAAATAATGAACAGAATAGATATTTCAAATTTTATAAAGAAGTCAATTATCAAAAGGGAAACTAGTTTCTTTTATGATGATATAGAAGAATATAAAACTATACTTAGCACAGAGATTAATAATAAATCGGTTTTAGTTATTGGAGGTGCTGGTACAATTGGATCTTCTTTTATTAAACAATTATTGAAATTTAATCCTCTAAAATTAGTTGTTGTTGATATTAATGAGAATGCTCTAACTGAGTTGACTAGAGATTTAAGAAGCTGTAAGGAGATAATTGTTCCAAAAACTTATTTGACTTATCCAATGAATTTTGGTAGCACTGTTTTCAAGAAGATGTTTTTAGATCATTCGCCTTTTAATATAGTTGCAAATTTTGCAGCATATAAACATGTAAGATCCGAAAAAGATAAATATTCAATAGAATCTATGCTTGAAAATAATATCTTCAGATCAAAGAAATTATTACAACTACTTTCGGAAAATTCTCCAGAACACTTTTTTTGTGTATCGACTGATAAGGCAGCCAATCCTGTTAATGTAATGGGTGCTTCAAAAAAAATAATGGAAGAATTAATAATATCATATAGTAATAGATTTAAAATTTCAACAGCTAGATTTGCTAATGTAGCTTTTTCAAATGGATCCCTTTTAGATGGATTTAATAATAGAATTAATATGAAGCAGCCAATCTCTTGTCCTTCAGATGTAAAGAGATTTTTTGTATCACCTGAAGAAAGTGGACAAATATGTTTGTTAGCATGTATACTTGGTAGATCAGGAGATATATTTTTTCCAAAACTAAATCAAAATGACTTAATCAATTTTAAGGATATTTGCACTTCATATTTTAAACAATTAGATAAAAAAATATTAATATGTAAAAATGAAGAAGAGGCTAAGAAATTCTCAATTACTTCTGATAAAAATCAATTATACCCTGTATTCTTTTTTAAATCTAATACATCTGGTGAAAAGTTATACGAAGAGTTTTACACAGAGAAAGACAACATAATTAATAATAAATTTAAGTCTATGGGAATTATTAGAAATTCAATTAATTTTGACACTAATTCTGTTCACGATAGAATTAATCAGTTAAGAGAATTAATTGATTCTAATTATTATAATAAGGAGTCAATAATTATTCTTTTAGAAGATTTTATTGAGGATTTTAGTCATATAGAAAGAGGTAAAGATTTAGATCAAGGAATGTAATAATGTATAAATTTTTGATTAAGAGGATTATAGATTTGATTGTTTCAATAGTATTATTGTTAATTCTCTCACCCTTGTTTATAATTATAATTTTTATTTTAAGATTAACTGGAGAAGGTCAAGTATTTTATTTTCAGGAGAGAATTGGATATAAAAATCAAAAATTTAAAATAATTAAATTTGCGA
>Ga0206679_10002944_pt1 | contig 13298 bp, 9 predicted proteins | sample M110012015metaG_FD_155464 | JGI IMG/M metagenome (GOLD analysis project Ga0206679, IMG submission 155464) | Ammonia-oxidizing marine archaeal communities from Monterey Bay, California, United States - M1 100m 12015 | ecosystem: Environmental > Aquatic > Marine > Intertidal zone | place: USA... | reverse complement strand
CTTCCAAAAGTAAGGATCACCATCTCAAAACCCACCTCCGCACATTGATCGATCGCGAGCTTGACACTTTTCCAATCCGCATAGCGCACGTGCATCATCAGGGGGTTCTCTGTCACCCAAGGCGCGATCGTGCGATACATGCGGCACCGGGCAAGTCCATTTCGCGCGCGATCTTGTCCATCGTGAAGTAAAACAAAACTGCGAAAGGTGGTAAGTGTCGCGCCTCCCTCAAGTGTCTGGGCGGGGCCGTGCTCTGGCTTGCACTCCAAGAGACACGGAGTTTGCCGCCGGTAGTTCACCTGGGTGTGGTAAAGAGGATCCAGCTCCCAGTGAACCGACCAACGTTGACTGTTGATCCCGTCACCGCCCGCCGCATAATCGGTTTCGACCCACAGGTTCGGAGTCGCAAGAGCAACTCCCTTGCGAGTCTCCACATGACTCTCGGACTCCACCACTGCCAAGATCTCACTTGTGAAACGGTCGAGCTCAACCGCCACATTGCCAGGATTGTGAATCGTCAGCCACTTGACAGTGCAGGGCAGTCCATCATAAATCTCATGGTGAACGCTTACGCGTAGCCCCGCGCCAACACCTTCGGGCATGGCAAAATCCAATCTCAAGGAAACGCCCGCGGGCGGCCAAGCTGCATCAAGAGCGTGGTGCCGCACTCGCTTCCATTCAAAGGGCGCAACCGGCGTTCCGACTTCATAGCCCACCAGTTGCATGGCCTTTGGATCCGCAGTCAAGTTGGCGGCGACCTCTGGTTGCAAGAAGGCATGATTGGATTGACCCAGCAACCCGCCCACTTGGATATCAACCCCGTTGACCGTGATGCGTGCCTCGGGTCTGACCGAGCGCAACATGGCCTCACCATGAAAAAGGTTATCCAAGGCAACCGTAGCGCAGCCAGCTTCGATTCGAATTTCACGACGGGCAAGCCCGTTGCTTAGGACCACTGAACGGCCGTCCACCGATTGATAGACCTTGGCCTCGTAGGGGCGCGCATCAAGCAACCAATCCACGGCGAAAGAACGAGCAGTAGGTTCAACGGGCAGCTGGGGTGGAGCGCTCCCAGCCATAATTCCAAAGACACAAAAGAAGGGGATCCACATGCCGGTCAATTCTATCTGCTTTATAGTGAGAGGGTTCGAACCTCAAAGGGCTCTTATCGGCGCTTTGCCCGTTCCCATCACTCTCCTCGCCAAAATCGGCGCGGACTTACCGGGCATCGCTGACGTGATTCTGACTAAAACGGAAATCAGGGTTCGTCGCGCCATTAGATAGGACCCTGAGAGATGTGCGCATGAACGCCGTTGCCTCGGCCAGCGGTGAAGGCCTATGTGTGATCCTAGACACCAGGGATGCCCCGCTAGCTGAGCGCTTGAAGGCAGTTGCCTTACAGTTCACCACGCACTTGGCAACTTCAAGAAGCTTGCCACGAGGAGTCCAGCAAGAACCCCCCGCCTCCACTATTTCCGCACCCATCGCCCTCCACGATGGGGCACTCTTTATCTGATGGAGTGCCGAAGGAAACAAGTCATCGTTTCGGCTCCGGGAGCCAACCGACCGGGGGCAGTTGCTCTCCCTCGGGGTAAAAACGCATGGAGAGCGAGTTCACGCAGTGCCGAGTATTTTTTTCAGTGTAACCCTCGCCCAAGAACACATGCCCTAGGTGGCCGTCGCAATGGGCGCAGAGGATTTCCGTACGCCTTCCGTCTGCGTCAGGTTCCTGACGCACTGCGTCAGCGATTGCGTCGTCGAAACTGGGCCATCCACAATTGCTCGCAAATTTTTGTTTGGAGACGTAGAGTTTGGCATTGCACCTGCGACAAAGATAGGTGCCCGGATCTTTGGTGTCGGTGTACTCGCCGACGTTTCGGGCCTCGGTCCCTTTGTCTTCGATGACGTAGGCCTCTTCCGGAGTCAGTTCGTTGTAGGGGTTGGTCATCAGAGTGGCTGGGGTTTGGGGGGTGGTAATAGTATTGCCGTCGAGCCCACCCGCACCGGGGGTCTCGTGATGATTTTCGCGTGTGCAGCTCACCGTGAAAGTTGCGACAGCCAGACAGGCAATCCATCCGATAGCTTGGAAGAGGGTCTGGCTTGGTACGGCTTGGGCTGTTCGCATTTTGATTGCTGGTAACGAGGGCGCGGATCTTTCTCTCGGAGCCCTATTCTGGACCATGTTGGGGGGCAGCCCAAGCCCTTGGTCGCCCGAGCATGGGAAAATTACGCCAAGAGGCTTGATAGAGCCGCGGGGGAAGGAAAGATGGCAGCATGATTGCCCCTCACCTAATCACCCTCTTCGCTCTGGCACTTGCGTTCGGGACTTCAGCCACGGGCACCCAAACGGTCACACCCGACCCTGAGGCTCCCAACATAATCCTCGTCTTCGTTGACGACATGGGATATGGCGACCTTTCCAGCGCTGGACATCCGACAATACGCACGCCAAACCTGGACCGCTTGGCTCAGCGCGGGGTGCGTATGACCCAGTTTGTGGTTGCTTGCTCGGTTTGTTCCCCATCGCGTGCGGCCTTACTCACGGGGTGCTACCCCCGGCGTATTGGCATGCATAAACATGTTATTTTTCCCCAGGACAAGGGCGGCTTAAACCCCAGTGAAATCACCTTGGCGGAAGTGCTCAAGGATCGGGGCTATGCAACTGCTTGCTTTGGAAAATGGCACCTAGGGCACAGTTCCGGGCTGCTACCCCTGAATCAGGGGTTTGACGAGTTCGTCGGAATCCCTTATTCCAACGATATGTCCAGGGCCAAACGCTCGCCACGAGACACTTACAAGTACGAGCTGCCGTTCTTCGTTGGCAACGAGGTTGTGGAGTGGGAAGCAAATCAAGCTGATTTCACCCAACGCTTCACCGGTGAGACCGTTCGATTCATCAAGGAGCACAAGGACGAACGCTTCTTCATTTACCTCGCGCACCCGATGCCCCATGTGCCCCTGTTTCGATCAAAGTCATTCGAGAGACAAAGCCCACGGGGAATCTATGGCGATGTGATCGAGGAAATCGATGCCGGCATGGGGGCCATCATGGCCACCCTCGAGGACCTGGACCTGCGAGATAATACGCTGGTGATATTCACCAGCGACAACGGTCCGTGGAACAGGATGAAACTTACGGGAGGCTCTGCCGGCCTCTTTCGTGGCGCTAAGGGCACCACCCTTGAGGGGGGGCACCGGGTGCCGTTCATCGCCTCTTGGCCAAGGCGCATTCCCGAGGGTTCCCTAAACCACGAATTCATTACCGCTATGGATATGCTGCCCACCCTGGCCGCGACTACGGGCATTCCCTACGTTTCTCCCCACAAAATCGATGGCTATGATGTGGGCGACCTCTTGATTTCGAAAGAGGGTGCTCGGTCCCCGACTCGCGCATTCCTCTATTACGCCGCACGTGGCCCCCTAGAGGCTATTCGTAGGGGCCCGTGGAAATTACACCTAAAGAACGGCACCCTCTTCAATGTGGAAGAAGATCCCAGCGAAGCTCACAACCTCCTCCTCCGGCTTCCCGATTTGGTGGATGGCCTCCGAGATTTAGCCCACCGCCTTGACGAAAACATCGTATCCGAGGTCCGCCCACGAGCAGAAAACAGAGGTGGCCTCTTCCAACCTGCCCGCTAGGCCCAGGCCCTCCAGACAAAACAGGGCCAAGCGCAGTATGGACGGATCACCGTCCACCAGTACGATTCGATGCTGAGAGGTCATTCTTGAGTGCTCAGCTTACAGGTTTAACCAGGGTGCTTCTCAAAATGACCACCTGAGATTCGCTGCTGACGGCAAGAGGCGTTAGGCTTATGAAGAGTTCAGCTCCTCGCACATGTTTCCAGCCCCCACCAAGCTCTCCGACAACACCGGACCCAAGAGTGCACTGATTAAGTTGCTTGAGGCCCTTGAGTGCAACGACCCGGGTTTGGATCGGAGCGAGCTCCAAAAGCAGTGCACGGCCTTCATTCAGGCCCAACTCGAGAGTAAGGCCCTGCATTTCGGCCCTGCCGCCGAGGCTTGGCTAATTCATGATGGCCGTGGGTTTCTTCTCAGCCGGTTGAAGGCGACGGCGCAGATTCATGACGCAATTATAGGTGCGGTCTATGACGGGCAGAACATTAGGGAAAACCCACACTGTTCTGAACAACTGGAGAATGAATTTTGGAGCCACATCAGCACGCTCCTAAGACGTATGGCAGGGCGTGGAACAACCGGAGAGGACAGCGTCGATTTGATGCAATCCGCCATCGCATCGGTACTCAGCGAAAATACGCATTTGGAATTCTGGACCCAGGCTCAATTCCTTTCGTACCTCACGCGGCGCATGAGCTGGAAATTGAACAACCAAGTGGGCCGGAGGAGGGACAAGATCCTAATGGACGGTCAAGCCGCCGCCAATGTGCGAGAACACCGGCACGGCCCAGCGACGAGGGCGGCGGAGGCCTCTCTTCACGGAAGGGCTCGGGAACGGATTTCGCGCCTGGGGGACCGGGAACAATATCTGGTCCAGGCACGACTTGATGGGATCCCCATGGAAGAGCGCGCCAAGAACCTAGGCCTCAGCATCGATGCCTGCCGCAAGGCTAGCCTGCGAGCCTGGAAGATAATTCTGAGCGCACTCGAGGAGGAATGTGATTCATGACTTCTTGAGCCCGGGCGGCCGCTGGCCCACTTAACTCCGGATTTCCCGGACCAGAATTGTCCATGCGGAAATGCTTCATGGTTTTCTTGGATTTCTTGTCTCATCTCCCCCCTGTGGTGCTTTTGACTCCTCCCGGGCAGCCCAGTCCGGACGGAACCGCGGGAACGAGCCCCCCCCTGCAGGCTCCACCACTCGCATCGAAATGGATATGCCCAACACAATAGAGAACGCGCCCGAACAACAAGGGGGCGACGAAATCGAGAAGTTCATCAGCCTCTGGTGGGAGCACATCGGGGAAGAGTCCGTCGACCCGGAAGAGGAGGCTGAGAAAATAGTTGCCCTGGCGCCCGCGCTCCTCAAGCCCATCTTAAGGGCCGAGCTCTCCGAACTCATGCAGTTTGCCCAGGCCATGGTCCACCGGGGACAATTCCGCCAAGGAGCCCAGGTGGGTGATTACACCCTGGTCGGCGTGATCGGTTCTGGGGCCACGGGGACTGTCTGGGAAACCATCGCGCATGATGGCTCCTCGGTGGCTCTCAAGTTCCTACATCCCTCGTACATCGCCTCCCCTGAAGGCGCCCGACGGGTCATGAACGAAGCCAGGTACGCTTCCCAGGTGGAACACCCGGGCCTTGTGCCGATACTTGACCAAGTGCACCAGGAAAATATCTGCGCGCTGGCTTCACCCCTGATTGGCAGTGGAATCACCCTCGCCCAGTACCTCAGCGATGCCCGCGAAGGCGCAAGCGAGTACTCCTCGAACACAATTATCCTCTCGCTGCTGCGGGCCATCGAGGGTACCGCTGCGTTGCACGAAGCGGGTATTTTCCACCTGGATATCAAGCCTGGTAACTTGGTCTTGGGGACAGACGGGCACTATGTGTTGACGGACATGGGGCTGGCGCGGATCGAGGGCGAGGCGTCCATGACCCGCACCACACAACTCTTGGGGACCCCTTCCTACATGAGTCCGGAACTGGCGCGCGGCGACCGCAAGGATGCGAGTGCTCGTTCTGATGTGTGGGCTTGGGGAGTCACCCTCTTTGAAGCGGTTTCCCTAAACCGTCCCTTCGGTAGCGGGGGCATGCATGAAATCCTGCGCCAAGTAGGCACACACACGCCTACACGGATGCAAGATCAGTCCCGCGCGCTCTCTCGGGACCAACTCCGGGGCCTACGTTCCATTGTCCACCGTTGCTTGGAAAAAGACCCTGACCGGCGCTACCCCAATGCTAGTGAGTTAGCTGAAGACATGCGGGCTCTACTCGCAAGTCAGCGGGTAAAGGGCGTCAGTACAGTTCGGCGCTGGACGCTCCTTTATCAACGTAATCGCAAGCATGCCATTTGGTCCGCGGCGGCCATCGTGATCACCGGCGCCAGCCTACTCGGGGCGAACCACTTTCGGTCTGTGAGCAAGCTCACAAGCGAACTCACCAAGAGTCTGCACGCGTCTATCGCCCTCCTAGGAGAGGACTTCGAGCAGAATCGCCAAGAGTTCGAGCCACTGATCGAGCGCATGCAAGCCCTCGCCACCGACTCGCGTCTAGGAGAGCCCGTCATGCGTGCGCAACTGCTTTCCACCTTGGCCACTGCCATCACCGAGCAGCCCCAAACGAACGTTGAGGACTGGAAAGTTGTCTTTGAACTGAGCGCACAAGCCCTGCGAATCCTGCCCCAGGATGAGCACATCGTGCGTGCCGGGATACACTTGCAACGTGCACAACTGCGCTCAAGGTTGGGCAATTATTTGGACTCCAAGGACGATTACTTGCAGGCTTCCCTACATCTGGAAGGTGCCACGGACCCGGTCCTGCGGGCCAAGCGCGCTTGGGCCGTCGCTCACTACCAGCGGGTGCATTATATGTACGGGTCAGAGACTGAGATGGATCCGGCGCTCAAGGACCTTGGTGCGATTCAACTGCTCGATGATACGATCGCCTTTCTCCAGAACCAGGGCTTGCCCATCTGGGCCCTACGATGTGAGCATGCCCGGATCCTGCTCGCGGTCTACTTGCACGTCCCGACACCCGAGGAGGCTCAGGAAGCTCAACGAATCGCCGATGAGCTTGCCGAGTTACTGCCCCCTTCCCATAGTTGGACGATCCAAGCGCTCCGTACTGTTGGGCACCTTTGGTATCGCATCGCCGAAAGCTACCCTCATACCGTTCACACTCCGGACTCTGTACCTGACAGTGCTGAACGCTCAAGGTTGATCCGCGCCGACATGTTGCGCTATCACCGCCTCTCCCTGGATACATACCAAGACATACTTGACCAGAGCATAGTGCGGCACGGACACGACCACGTCTTTAGTGCGACAGCCGGAATCGCGGTAGGTCAGCAACTGATGTTACTTGGCGATCCCGAAGCGGGCCGCCCCTACTATGAAGACGGGATTCGCATTCGCTCCAACCTCGCCGGGCCCAACACTGAATTTCTCCTGCGGGTCAAGACGGGATACGGCGTCTGCTTGATGAAGGCGCTGGACTACGAGGCTGCGGTCAAGCATTACGAACAGCACTGGCAGGTTTGCGCGAGTCAACCGCTCCTGGGTCCGGGGCACCCGATCACGATTGTTGCCCATCGGGGCTATCATCACGCCCTCCTCCCCCTCGGTCGGGTGGACCTCATTCGTGAAGACTCGAAGATTCAGTGGGAGGGCGCCAGTGAAGCCCTCGTTGCTACGCGCACCTACCTTGCTCAGGATCTGTACACGATTACCAGTACCGAGTTTGCCTGTGGCCCCGATTCTGGGGTGATGGAAGACATCGACGCGCGCATTGCGCAGCTCAAACAATCATGGATTGACAACCCCGCTCCTGGACCTGCCCATGACAGGTGGATCAACATTGAGCTTCCAACATTGAACATGAGGATGAAGGCCTTGCACGCGATCTTGGAGAGCGACGAAGTCGCCCTTGCCGCATGGCGCGATGAGGTAGACCAAGGCCCCAGGGCCGGGTACCTCACCCACCTCGGGCGAATCAAATTCCGGGCTGGGGATCAGGAAGCCCTGCTGGAGAATCTAGAGAGGGCCAAGGAAGCGGGGATCGAGGCAACTACCAACATGGTACGCACCGACCTAGCATTGCTCGATCTACAAGAGGGAAACCGCGTCCCAGCCGAAAGATTGCTTCATGAACTGCGCTCCAAGGACGAAACCCGCTACTCCATACCCGTGACTCGCTTGCTGTGGTTCTTGCACCACAAGCCGTGAGTTAGCCGAATGCCCCAACCACGGCGATAAGGAAGAGCACCAGAGCCACCGATCCCGCCACCAGCGCGATGCGTGCCCAAGACAGGGGCAGCTTGCCATGCACACAGCTTGCATCCTGGCCGCTGATCACGGCCCGATAGATCTGATCCTTGTAGCGCCACGCCAGAATCCAAACTGGAAGGGCCACGCGCCGGGTATGCAAGCCTTCGATGCGCATGGACACGCCCACCTTGCGCACTCGACTGCCGGGCACGCAATTGCGTTCTACATATTCCATGGCTCGTCGCTTGATTCCGCGCAGCAAGTAGGCTCTTGCAAAAGACCGCTGGGCGTCGAATGCCTCATGGACGAGGGATTCCGTGCCAACCTCAGGGCCGCTGGTGGGCTGGCTCTGCGGGTTGCTCGGGTCATAGCTGCCGATCAGAGCGCTGGTCTCCTTGGGGTTCAAACCTCGCGAGGCCGAAACGAGCACGTCGTCGAAGTTGATTTCAACTGTGCCCGCATGGGGTGCCCAATTGGAACGGCGCGACCCCTGGTTCGAGTCCGCCGCCCAAGTAACCTCGGCTTCCGCGTCGAACACCCAAGCGGGAAAGTACAGGGCCGTCAGGTTTTTCACACGGGCCTTCTTGCCCATGTCCGCCGGTCGGAAGAATCCCTGTTTGCCCAGCCAACTCTTCAGCGCCTGGGCCGCTGATTCTCGGTTGACGGAAAAGGCCATCCACCCTTTGACCTCCTCGATGGGGTCGCTGGTCTCCTCCAGGTCCAAGTCAGTGGTGCAAAAGGCGCAACGCACTTCCCGCGCATTTGCATCGTAGGCAGTTGAGGCACCGCAGGAACCACAGCGCAAGATCTTGGCGAATTCATGAGCCGCAGCCGGCGTATCGTGGAACGGCACACCCAGGGCGCAGACGGCGCAACGCAGGTCCCCGGCCTCGATAGGTGTTTGACAACGCTCGCAGGCTTGAAGTACTTCTGTCACCGTAGTACCCCACCAAAGATCAAGATGAAGAGAACGATCATCGCCAGGATTGCCAAGACTAGGAAGATGATGCGCCCCAGGGAGCGGGGTACGACCCCTTGGACTTCGCCAGTTTGCCCATTGACCAAAACCCGCAGGAGTTTCTTATCGGGGCCCCAGCGCAGGGCCAACACCCAAACGGGAACCAGGAGCAACTCGGCCACCTCATCCTCAAATACTGTGGTCAAGCTTGAAACCTGGCGGCTGTCCCCCGGCAGGTAACTGTGGAGTTCCTCTCCGATTGACTCCTGAACCTCCTCTTGGGCCAAGTTGATGCCTTCGGCGGGTGTGCGCGTTGCTTCTTCTGCGGACCAGCCGGTCACCATGGCCGAGGTGTAACGCCGAATCGCGCCCAAGTCATAGGGCTCTATCTCCTCGAGTTCGCTGTTGGTTAACCCCTTGCAAGCGGTAACGAGGTGGTCCGCCGCCTGGGTCACATGGGTGCCCGCAAGGCTGCGCCACTCGGTCTTGACCACTGTGCGGGTGCGAGTCACCGCGTTCCCTTTGGAGTCGGTGGTCACATAGGTTTCGGTGGTGGTGTAGTTTTCTCCGATGCGTGCGGTGTAGTTGGAGCGTGCCACCGCGCTGTAGAGGTAGGCGGGCAAGTAAACCCCTTCCATGGTGGATATTTTCGCGTCGCGGATTTCACTGGGGGCAAGCAAACGACCCTTATTCAACCACTCAAGTACACCCGCCTCGGCCTGCTCCCGTGGAACCGCAAAACCTAACACGTAGTCAGGATCCACCCCGCGCCCTGCGCCCAATGTTTCGCGATCCACGAGACGGTCGATTACCGAACCGGAAGCGCAAAAGGGGCAGACCGCAGCGAAACGGTGTTGGGGCATGGACACCAACGCGCCGCATTCGTTGCAGCGAATTTCAAGCAGCCCCTCGGGGGTAACTGCTGATTCGGGGATGTGCGGAGGAGAACTCAAGGGTAGAGGCGACGGGGCTCGTGCCAAGGATACATCGCGTCAGGGCTGGAGGGCAAAGGGGTGCCCCACCTTCCATTTACCACGCCGGGCGATCAGATATTCACCGGCCCTCGTATCACCCGTGAGCTCGGTGAGCAGAAACTCAAGGACGATGGACCGCTGGATGGCACGGGGTGCTTGCTTCCTGTTTGAATCAACCTGCTCCCACAGGGCCCCCTGAGCGAGGTCTGGAATGTTGCCGTACAACCGACGCGCAGAGGACGGCCCCATCTGGGCGAAGCGGTTGATTGCAACGAAGTCGCAGGAATCATCCGCCCCACCCACCAAGACCAAGGTCGCGGCGTCACAGCCTTTCATCTGTTCATGGGTCTGTTCGTTGACACCAGCAGGCTGCAGAAGGCACACCGCCCCCACCCGGTCCGACGTTCCTCCCAAAGCAAGCGCAATCCCGGCGCCGGTTCCATGGGCAAGCACCCCCCATGGACCGCTGGATACCCCGTCGACTCTAGCCCTCAGGTCCTCCACATCTAAGGCCCACGCTTGCTCCACTGGGTTTGGATCTCTTGGACTGAAACCCTCACCAGCCAACACAGTCAAAACCGACAAGCCGTGACTGGCAAGGTGTTGAGCCAGAGCTTCGTAATCCTGAGGCTTACGCTTTGCGTCCGGCACCAAGATCACCAAAGGGCTCTCGGTTGCGGTGGATGGAACGCTGGCCCGCGCGCCGGATGTCAGCTCAAGAGTACGAACCTCCTGCCCCCCCCCCTTGGAGGCATCCCAAAGCGGCGGGTCACCGGCAATAGGAAAGCGCGGACTAGGGATGTGTTCCGCCGCAAGCCGCCCGAGCATTTCTTCGAGCATCTTCCCGTCTACCTTCTTAGAGATGTCGCTGGATTCTTCCGGGTCCTTGGCCAGGTCATACAGAGAAAAGGAACGGGAACCATCCTTCTTGACGTGGGTCATTACCTTGAGGTCGCCCGAGCGCAGGGCTTGGCGCTGGCCGGTTTCAAAATACAGGTCCCGCTCCGGTAGATCCGCTTTTGGATCCCGCAAGATCTCCACAAGAGAAACCCCATCAAGATCGGCAGGGTTAGGTTGCCCAACTAATTCAGCAAGGGTCGGCAACACATCTTGGAAACCAATCGGCGTGGAGTTGACCGAAGCCGCAGGAATCTGGCCCTCCCAGCGCGCTACAAATGGCACGCGAATGCCCCCTTCCCACAGGGATGTTTTGAAGCCCCTCAAATTCCCGTTCGATTCAAAAAAAGCACTGTCGGTTCCCCCATTGAATGTGGCGCCGTTATCGCTCGTGAAAATCACAAGAGTGTTCTTGCCCAAGCCGAGCTCGTCTACCTTGGCCAGCAACCGTCCAAGCCCAGCGTCCATGCGCGTGACCATGGCCGCATATGCGGCGCGGGGAGACCGATGGGGCAAGTAACCCTTATCCCCTAGGTAAGGCCCATCGTCCCAACCGGATTCCAGGTACTCCCCCAGGGAGTCCTCGGGCACTTGCAAGGACGCATGGGGCACTGGCGTTGGAAAGTACAACAGAAAGGGAGCAGCCTGATTGCGGTCCATAAACGCCAGAGCCTCGTCCAGCATTATGTCCGCTGCATAGTCTTCACCCGAGAACGCCGCCCATGGGTCTTCGCCCTCCGGCACTTGGCTCCAGCGCTTCGATGGTGTGTAGCCTGGATTGTTCAATACCAATGGTTCCCCGTCCTTCCAGATCGCTGGGGGATAGTGATCGTGAGCTCGCTTCTGACACATGAAACCAACAAACGTGTCGAATCCCTGAGCCAAAGGCCGGCCCTCATCCCCTGGCGCTCCGACACCCCACTTGCCAAAGGCGCCGGTGGCATAGCCAGCAGACTGAAGAACACGCCCAAAGGTCAGGGTGTCGTAGCGCAAGGGTTCTTGACCCTCCTCCAGTACATGCAATGGACTCGACCAGGGCGAGTTTCCGCGAACCTGTGCGTGCCCGGTGTGCAAGCCCGTTAAGAGAACGCAGCGCGATGGCGCACATACGGTGTGCCCCGAATAGGCCTGGGAAAACCGCATGCCCTCTGCAGCCAGCCGGTCAATGTGGGGCGTGCGGATTCGTGTCTGACCTTGATACCCCACCTCGCCCCAACCTAAATCGTCCGCCATGAACAGGATGACATTGGGATGGTCGGTTGCTGCACGATCTAAATCTTGCCCAGCCTCGCTGGAGCCCGGAAATGCCGCCAGACAAAGGAATAAGTGCAGGAGAAAGGTATTCATCGGTGACATCTTACCCGGATCTTCAGACCCCCGATCCGTGATTGGTTCGCGAGTCTAGACAGCCCCGTGCGCGGCAAGACCCTAGCCCCAGTGCCCTTGGCGGGCTTCGCGAGCTATGCCATAGGGCCCGGAATGCCGGCCTATTTCTTCACGCCCCGTACCAGCCTGGCCCTAGCGGTCACTTGGGCAAGCACGGCTGTCTTGCCCATGCCACTCGCAAGGCAAACTGAACGGTTGCATCCCCAGGGATTCACGGCAGGATAGAGCCATGCGACTGTTGAGTTTCCTTTTCCCCACAGCCCCAACATCGGGGAACGCACCCCCGCCGCCCAAGAGGGCCGGCACGCTTCCTGGGCGCATCCTGTGGAACACCCTAGGGACCCTGTTGGTCTTGCTGGCGGCGATTGGAGTGGTCTTGCCGGGCTTGCCCACCACGCCATTCGTCCTGCTGGCTTGCAGTTGTTACATGCGTGGGTCTGAGCGCATGTCGCGACGCCTGCTGCAGCACCGGATCTTCGGACCCCTGATCCGTGATTGGCGCGCCGGTCTAGGCATCCCCGTGCGCGGCAAGGTCCTCGCGATGCTGATGATGGTGGGCTTCGCGGGCTATGCCCTAGGGCCCGGAATGCCCGCCCATTACTTCACCCCACGCATCATCCTGACCCTTACGGTCATTTGGGGCAGCATAGTGATCTTGCGCATGCCCACCCGCAAGGCAAACTGAACGGTTGCATCCCCGGCGATTCACGGCAGGATAGAGCCATGCAACTGTTGACCCTTCTGCTCTCTGCGACCCTGCAAGCAGGGAACGCTCCCCAGCCACCCAACATCCTCTTGCTGCTCGCCGACGATCAGCGGCCAGACACGGTCAGCGCCTGGGGCAACGATTCTATTTCCACCCCGAACATTGATGCCCTCGCGCAAGCAGGCTATTCCCTGCAAGAGGCCCACTGCATGGGGTCCCCACATGGGGCTGTGTGTCAACCGAGTCGCGCCATGTTGCACACGGGCCGCGCCTATCATCAGCTCAACATCAGGGACCTTTCCGGCCGCCCGGTCCTGGGCGAAATTTTAGGTTCGGCGGGCTACCGAACCTTTGGTACGGGTAAGTGGCACAACTCGAAAGAAGGGTTCCAGCGATCCTTCCAAGAGGGATCCTCGATTTTTTTCGGGGGTATGTGCGATCACAATTTGGTGAAACTGATTGATCTTGCAGAC
>Ga0206679_10002943_pt1 | contig 13301 bp, 10 predicted proteins | sample M110012015metaG_FD_155464 | JGI IMG/M metagenome (GOLD analysis project Ga0206679, IMG submission 155464) | Ammonia-oxidizing marine archaeal communities from Monterey Bay, California, United States - M1 100m 12015 | ecosystem: Environmental > Aquatic > Marine > Intertidal zone | place: USA... | reverse complement strand
CGGTGGATGTGGATTTCGCTAGTGAGTTCCGTTATCGAGGCCCCGTGCTCACGGAAAACACCCTGGCCTTGGCCCTGACCCAATCCGGTGAGACCGCGGACACCCTGGCCGCCACACGCCTCTGCCAGAAATTAGGCGCAAGAGTTTTGGCAATCTGCAACGTGCAGGGGGCCAGTCAGGTGCGCGAGGCGGATGCTGCGATTTTGACCCACGCGGGGCCCGAAATCGGAGTCGCCAGCACCAAGGCTTTCACCGCCCAAGTGGCGGCGGGCATTCTCTTTGCCATTCGTCTGGGACGTGCCAAAGGCACCCTGAGTGTTGAGCGTGCCCGGGAACTGCTGAAGGGGATGCGGGGCTTGCGCTCCCAGATGGAGCAGCTTCTGACCCAGTCCAAGTGCGAGGAAATGCGCTCAGTGGCGCGCCGCCATGCGGCGGCCAAGGGTTTTCTATTCATCGGGCGCGGCATCAATTACCCCATCGCCCTTGAAGGCGCCTTGAAATTGAAGGAAATCTCCTATGTGCACGCTGAGGGCTATGCGGCCGGCGAAATGAAGCACGGCCCCATTGCCCTGATCGATCCGGGCATGACGATAGTCTGTGTGAATGCGCAGTCGCCCCTTGCCGACAAGATGCGTTCCAATGTGGAGCAAGTGCAGGCCCGCGAGGGGGTGGTTTTGAGCGTGGGCTCAGATCAAGCGACCCACGACCTGGCTCGGGATGTTTGCCCGGTGCCCACAGCACTTGAAATTCTGTCGCCCCTGTTGAACGTGATTCCTTTGCAGTTGTTCTCCTATTACATTGCGGAACAAAGAGGCTGCGATATTGATAAACCACGAAACCTAGCTAAGAGTGTGACCGTCGAATGAGTGGCCGTTATCTTGTGACCGGAGGGGCTGGGTTCATCGGCTCTCATCTTGCGGAAGCGCTATTGGGGCGTGGGGATGAGGTTGTCGTGCTCGATAACTTCAACGACTTCTACGATCCCAGTATCAAGCGCGAGAATGCTGGGTTGGTTTCGGCGGCGGGGGGTAATATTATCGAGGGCGACATCCGCGACCAGGATCTCATCCAGCGGCTGATCGTTCAGGATGGCTTCGATGGAGTGGTTCACCTGGCCGCCATGGCGGGGGTTCGTCCAAGTCTGGATGATCCCCAGCTCTATCAAGACGTGAATTTGCGCGGGACCACCCTCATTTTAGAAGCCTTGCAGAAGCGCCCGAATACGCGTTTTGTGTTTGCCTCTTCCTCCAGCGTCTATGGGGGCAACGAGAAGGTGCCTTTTGAGGAGGACGATGATGTTTCCCGCCCGGTTTCCCCCTATGCAGCCACTAAGCGCGCTGGCGAGTTGCTGTGTTGGACGTTCCATCATCTGTATCAGATTCCAACCACCTGTCTGCGTTTCTTCACGGTCTACGGGCCGCGTCAACGGCCGGAGATGGCGATCCATCGCTTTGTGCGCTGCGTCCATGAGGGCGAGTCCATCCCTTTCTTTGGTGATGGGAGCAGCCGGCGGGATTACACCTATGTGAGCGACATCGTGGGGGGCGTGGTGCAGGCTCTGGACCGCTGCGGAGCCTATGAGATCTACAATCTTGGAGAATCTGCCACCACCACCCTGTCTGAGCTGGTGGCCCAGATTGGCGTCGCATGTGGTCAAGAGCCCCTGCTTGAGCGCCTCCCCAGCCAGCCGGGAGACGTTCCAGTGACCTTTGCGGACGTGTCCAAGGCCCGTGAAATGCTTGCCTATGACCCCCAAGTTCCAGTGACTGAGGGCCTGGAACGTTTCGTGGCGTGGTATCGTGCCCGTCTCTGAGGGACTAGAAGCCCCCGGACGGACTTCTTTCGGGTAACTTGCTGCCCGAAATACCCCGTTTCCCCCAAACTCCTCACACCCTAGGAATCCAAACCATGAAAGGCGTCATTTTGGCCGGTGGCCTTGGTACGAGGCTTTTTCCTCTGACCAAGATTACCAACAAACACCTGCTGCCGGTTTTTGACCGGCCGATGATCTATTACCCGATCCAAACCCTGGTCAACGCCGGGATTACGGACATCATGATCGTCACGGGCGGGCGTAAGTCAGGGGATTTTTTGTCCCTGCTGGGCAACGGCAAGGAGTTTGGGCTGAAGCACCTCAACTACACCTACCAAGAGGGTGAAGGTGGTATCGCCGAAGCTCTTGGCCTATGCGAGCACTGGGCCGCTGGTGAACCCCTTACGGTGGTGCTGGGTGACAACCTGATCGAGCGCAACATCAAGGCAGCTGTGGAAGCCTTTAAAGCCCAGGGGAGCGGTGGCAAGATTTTGCTCAAGGAGGTTCATGACCCCGAGCGTTTTGGTGTGGCAACCATGGACAAGGGGCGCGTGGTGGAGATCGTCGAGAAGCCTGAGAACCCGGTTTCCAACCTGGCTGTGATCGGGGTCTACATGTACGACGCGCGGGTCTTTGAGATCATCAACTCCCTTGAGCCATCCGCTCGCGGTGAATTTGAAATCACCGACGTGAACAATTGGTACATCAAGGACGGTAGCTTGACCGCAGACGTGCTTGAGGGCTGGTGGACCGACGCAGGCACATTCCAGTCCCTGCATCAAGCATCTAATCTGGTGGCGGAAAGTGGCGCCAACCATCTGGACTAAGTCTTTTGCCAAGCCCGACCTAAGCGAACTTCGAGTTAGGTCAACCAAGCGGCATCCATGAACGAGAGCAATCCAAACAAAGTCCTGATCACCGGTGCGGCGGGCATGTTGGGTAGTCAGCTGCTGTTGGCAGTACCCGAAGGAGTCGCTGCCCTGGGGACCGATTTGCGCGAAGCGCCGGGCGTGGGTGCGCTGGGTGTGGACCTGACAAATGAAGATCAGGTGGCCGAGTTGTTCCGTGAGCACGGGCCATTCAAGGGCGTGATTCACGCGGCGGCCTACACCGCGGTGGACAAGGCTGAGGAAGAACCCGACTTGGTCGAGCGCGTCAATGGCTTGGCATGCGGCGTGCTGGCCCGCGCTTCCGCGGTGGCGGGAATCCCTCTCGTGATGGTTTCCACGGACTTCGTTTTCGATGGGGAAACTTCGGTGCCCTACGAGCCTCGGCATCCCACGAATCCCCTTTCGGTCTACGGCCGCACGAAGCTCAGCGGAGAACAGCAGGCCTTCGAATTCCATCCCGATGGAACCCGTATCGTGCGCACCCAGTGGCTCTACGGGCCCAGGGGGAAGCATTTCCCCGGGACCATCCTAGGACTCCTTGAGGAGCGCGATCATGTGCGCGTTGTCTCCGATCAGATTGGTTCGCCTACCTCGACCCTGGAATTAGCTCCTGCCCTTTGGGATGTGCTGCTCAAGGGCGAGCCGGGCATCTGGCACGCCACCTGCGAAGGGGAGGGGAGTTGGTATGACTTCGCTTGCGCCACTGTTGAACTTTCTGGCATCGAAGACCGCGAAGTGCAGCCCTGTCCCACAGAAGAATTCCCGCGCCCGGCCCATCGGCCCCCCTACAGCGTGCTGGATTGTGAGCGATTGACCGCCCTGCGCGGCGCGCCCATGGCCCATTGGCGCGACGCTCTCAAGACATTCCTCGGATCTTAGAAAAACCATGACGCGTGCAATCCTCCTGACCGGCGGTGCCGGTTTTATCGGTTCGAACTTTGTCCATATGCTTGCCGAGCAGCGCCCGGACTGGCTGTGCGTTAACTTGGACGCCTTGACCTATGCGGGCAACCTGCAGAACCTTGCGATGGTTGAGGGATCTCCGAAGCACCGTTTCATCCACGGCGATATTTGCAAGGCCGAGGATGTGGAGCGTGCGCTGGACGCCTGTGGCGACTTGCCGGTGAGTGTTGTGCACATGGCAGCAGAGAGTCACGTGGACCGCTCGATCATTTCGGGACTGCCTTTTGTGCAGACCAATGTGCTCGGGACGCAAGTTTTGCTTGACGCCTGTCGTGCCCGGGGCATTGAACGCTTTGTGCATGTGTCCACCGACGAGGTCTATGGTTCGCTTGGGAGCGAAGGGTTCTTCACCGAAGACACACCCCTCGCCCCCAATTCACCCTACAGTGCATCAAAGGCAGCAAGCGACATGCTCGTGCGCGCAGCCTTCCACACACACGGCTTCCCTGCCCTGACCACTCGCTGCTCGAACAACTACGGTCCCTGGCAGTTCCCTGAGAAGCTGGTTCCCCTAATGCTGGCCAATGCCCGCGAGGACAAGCCCCTGCCGGTCTACGGGGATGGGATGCAGGTGCGCGACTGGCTGTATGTGCAGGATCACTGTGAGGCGATCCTGGCGGTGCTTGAGCGGGGCGAATTGGGCGAGGTGTACAACATCGGGGGTCACAACGAATATCCCAACATCGAGATCGTCAAGAGCATCCTGGCGGCTATGGGCAAACCTGAGTCCCTGATCACCTATGTAACCGACCGTCCGGGTCACGATCGGCGCTATGCCATCGATGCTTCCAAGATCGATGCAACATTGGGATGGCGTCCGCGCTGGACTTTCGAGCAAGCGCTGCCCGCGACCATCGAATGGTATGAGTCGCAAGTCGAGTGGCTACAGGGACTTAGGACTGGGGCCTACCGCGACTACTACGCTCAGCAGTACGGTTCGGGCTCTGAGGGCTGAAACTCACCCTCATGGAACCTACTGTGAGGTCAATTCCTGACCTCTTTCTGCCGATTCAAACAACGAGGAGGGTAGTCCGCTGGGCTGCCTTCAGCTATTCCACCGCCATACGGCGGCCCAGTGCCCATGCCCCACTCATCGCCTTCTAGCTGCCCGCGAACCAAAACTTGCCTCCTCACCCGAGGGCTCTCGGCGAGTTGGACCCTCGTCGCCTTGACCTTAATGCTCGTGTTGAGTGCCTGCAACTCAAGCAGCGCCCCCGATAAGCGCCTCCTGCAGTACCTCAATAGTGACGGATTCGGCAACCGCTACACGGGTAATGCCGAGGAAGAGAACTACGTCACCATTGGAGACACGGTGGCCTTCGTGGATGTGGTTCGCCCCAATGAGTTATCGAGCACCCAGAAGGTGGACATCGACGGCACGGTTCTGCTGCCGGATCTGGGAGTGGTTCACGTGGCCGGCTACACCCGCAGCGACCTGCGCGCGTATCTGACCGAGCGCTACAGCAGCTTGTACGAGGAGACTATGCTTGAGGTGCAGATCAAGACCATGGGCAAGAAGTATTTTGTCTTCGGCGAGGTCTACAAGGAAGGCGAACAGGTTTTCGATGGGGATTTGACGATCTTTGAGGCGGTGATGGGTTCCGAGCCCCGGCCGAACTCTTCGAACTTGGGCCGAGTTATGTTGATCCGCCCTGACCCGGTGGACCCCTTCAAGATCACGGTTAACATCAACGAGCTCTTTGACGGAGACTCAACTTTCAATGTCCACGTGCAAGAGCGGGACATCATTTTCGTTCCTCCCACTATGCTGGCCCAGGTGGCCTACTTTATCAAAGCCTTGATCTTCCCCTTTACGGAAGTGATCCGCGAGGTGAGTAGTGCCATGTTCTGGGGTAGCCGCTATGGGTTATTTGATTCATCCTTCTCCTCGCGCGGTGGCGGCGGTGCCGCTGGCGGAGGGATCTTTTAGGGCAACAACATGGCAGTCGAAGTAGAAGCCACCAGTCAGTTAGACGAGTTTCTCAGCGTTCTTAAGCGCCGGATCTGGGCTATCGTCCTTCCAGCGACTCTGATCTCGGCTATCGGGATCAGCATTGCTATCGTGATTCCCAAGAAGTATGTCTCTAGTACCCGAGTCATGCTGCGCGATGTGGAAGGCGACGCTAAGGGGGGTGGTGGCGAAGGCACCAGTGAGGGGCGTGTGGCAGAGCACACCATTCGTTCACCAGCGCGCGTTCGCGCCGTCCTCAAGGAGCTCGCCTGGGATGACTATCTTGTGCTCGTGGCACAGGACGAGTCGCTCTACGTAGATCGCACCCTTGGCAATCTGGAGGTGGAAACCCCGCCCATGGACCGCTATGCCGGCCAGCAGTTGGTTCGGGCCGAATTTGCCCACGTGGAGGCCGCCCGAGCTCAGGATTTCCTTGAGAACCTGATGGCCCGCTGGCGTACAGAGGTGTTGGAGCGCCGACACAACCAAACACGTCAGGCCTATGACGATCTGAAAGAGTCCCGGGGTCAAACCGACAAGGTTCTGAAGAGTATTGGCCGGCAGATCTCTGAGTTACGCAAGCTCCACGGCATCCCCCCGGCACTGCAGGATGGGGACCGGGTCAAGCAGCGGTTGGCACCCCAGTTCACTGCTCTTGAACTCGAAAAAGAGCAGCTACTGAAGTTCGAGGAATCCTACGTCAACGCCCTGATCGTCCGAGACCGACTGGTCAGCACTCGGGATCGTATGGAAGACGAGGTGCCGTTTACTACCAAGGTCCAAGCTGATGACACCGCGAAGCGGGTTCAGGCCGTTGACACTGGAATTGCCCAGTTGGAAAGCACTCTGGCCGAAAGGGGCTGGTTGCCTGCTCACCGTAAGTATCGTTTGGCGCAAAGTGAAATCGGGCGCCTGCGCCGCGAGCGCGAAGCCTTGGTGGCGGCGCAAACTGCCGCTTTCATCGAGCAGGTCATGGTACCGAACGAAGTTAAGGTCAAGGCCACCACCCAGGTTGAAGCCGCCGAGGAACAGCTGGCGGTGTTTCATCAGCGCCTGACCACCCAAGACGACAAGGTCGCGGCCATGAGCATCGAAGTTCAAGAGCTGCAAGATGCTTATGTTCAGCTGGGCGAACTTGGCGCCGAACAGGCCCGTAAGCACGCGGTTCTCCAGGCTACTGAAACTCAACTTGAAAGCGTGCGTCAGGAATTGGCCCAGCTGGATGGTCCCATGGGCAACCCCTTCGAGGTTCAGGATGCACCCAACCTGCCCACCTCGCCCACAGAGCCCAACCCTTGGCTTATTGGTGTGTTTTCGATCTTGTCTGGCCTTGCAGTCGGCTTGGCCGCTGCTATTGCTAGCGAGTATTCCAAGTCCACCTTCCGTACGGCCGGGGACTTGGCTCGCGTGATGGCGGTGCCGGTGCTGGCAACGGTCAACCTGATCGTGACCCGCAAGCAGGCCCGGCGAGCCACAATTAAGCGCCTGGCCGTTGGCGGAGTGACCACTGGTTTTGTGCTGATTCTGGCCTACATGACCTGGGCCTTTGCCTTCAGGCAAGACCTGCTGTCCCCGGAGGTGCGAGATTCGATCGAGGCCTTCCGCGGTACATTCAAGTGATCCAGGCGTCGGTTTGACCCGGGTGCCGCCATGCTGCATGGGGCACTGCGCCAACTACCCTTAACCGTCTCCACGAGTCCATGATCCACCGCACCGACCAACCAACCCAGTCCACGCTGTTGGTGCTGGGAGTGTCGGCTGTGCGTTCCCTCTTGTCGGAGGACCAGAGCTAGTCCCGTGCGCGACATCCTGGTCACACTGTTCGTACTTGGGGTCTTGCCCTTGTGCTTCAGGCGTCCCTTTATCGGGCTGCTTGTGTTCTCGGTGCTGGCCTACATGCGAATCCAGGATTTGACCTGGGGTTTCGCGCGCTTCCAGCGTTGGTCTTTTCTTGTGGCGATCGTGATGATTGCGGGCTGGGTTGCGGCTCGCGAAAAATACCCGCCCGTGCGCAGTATCCGTACAGGGCTGATGGTCTTCCTGCTTGTCTGGGTTGGACTGGGGCACCTCTTCGCTTACGGCGAAGCGCCTGTAAATTCAGCTGGCCTAGTGGAGTATGGCAAGATTATCTTCATCGCCCTCTTCACTACGGCGGTAGTCCGCACCCGCGAGCAGCTGCGCATTTTGGTCTGGGTGATCACGATGAGTTTCGCCTTCTATGGAGTTAAAGATGGTCTTCACGGGTTCTTGACCGGAGGAACTGTGCACATTATCCGGGGCCCCGGAGGCATGATTGAGGACAACAACGATTTTGCCCTGGTGATGGCAATGACCGTGCCCATGCTGATTCACTTGGCCACTAGCGAGCGCAACGTGCGCTTGACTCGTGGCCTCAAGTTGATGGTTCCTCTTACCATGTTCACGGTGATCCTGACCCAGTCCCGGGGCGCCTTCCTGTCATTGTTGGTGGCGATTTCTGCTCTCGTGTGGCGTACGCGGAACAGGTTGATCGGACTCATGTTTGGCATTGTGGCGGTTGGTGCCATCGCTGCACTCTCGCCCTCTGAGTTCCAAGACCGCATGGGCACGATTGCTAGCTATGAGGAGGACGGTTCGGCCATGGGTCGGATTCGGGCATGGAAGGTTGCCTTGCGCATGGTGGACGAGCGTCCCGTGTTTGGCGTGGGCTTTGGTCGTTTCCGTAGCAGCTACTTCGAGCCCAACCCGACTCCTTCCCAATTGGATGGTCAGGGAACCCTTGTGGCCCACAACAGCTACTTGCAGATTTGGGCTGAATGTGGCACTCCGGCCCTTCTTGGCTATCTGCTGCTGTTTGTTGCTTCTTTCCTAGACATCTACCGATTGCGTAAAGCTGCGTCGCGGCGGTACTTTGCCAGCTGGATATTATCCTATTGCACACTCTTTGAAGCCGTGCTGGCCACCTTCCTGGTGGGCAGCATGTTCCTCAACCGCGCCCACTTTGACTTGGGCTATCACCTGCATGCGATAGTGTTGGTGTTCGGGCGAGTGGCTAGAAGTGAGATGGTCGATGAGGTGCGCTATCCGGTGCGTGGCGGTGGCGGTCGCAGCGGTCCTCTTGTGGCCCGTAAGAGCGGCGGATTTGGGGCAGCGGCTCCTTCATCTCCTAACGGTTTTCGGACCACTCCACTCATCGAGGGGGCCTGACCCCTTGTGCGGCTTCACCGGGTTCGCCCACGATGACCCCCGCTGGGAAGTAGACCAACAGGAACTCACGCGCATGACGCGCACCCTCGTGCACCGCGGGCCGGATGATGAGGGTTTTCATTCCGCTCATGGGGTAGGCCTTGGATTCCGTCGCCTGTCAATCATTGACCCTGCCCATGGGCACCAGCCCTTCGTATTGCCCGATCAAACTTTTGCGCTGGTGGGCAACGGCGAAATCTACAACTACTCTGAGTTGGCGGAGGAATTGCGCCGGGATGGGTGCCATCTTGCCACGGGCAGCGATATGGAAGTGGTGCTGCACCTGTTCGCCAAGGAAGGCAGGGCTTGTTTTCAACGCCTTGAGGGGATGTTTGCCTTGGCGATCGTGGACTTCAGGGACCGGCTCTCGCCTAGGATTACCCTGGCCCGGGATCGTATGGGAATCAAACCCCTCTATTGGGCTCGGCATAAGGCACGCCTGTGGTTTGCTTCGGAACCCAAGGCTCTTCTGGCATCCGGAGAATTCTCGCGCAGCGTGCGGGGAGCCGCCATGGTGGAGTACCTCATGCGCGGGTTTGTGGCGGGTAGTGAGTCTGCTTGGGACGGTATTGAGCGCTTGGAGCCGGGGACTTCCTTGGAGTGGGTTTCGGGTCAGTTCCCTGTCTTGCGTACTTGGTGGACACCGCCCTTGGTGGGTCCTAGTCCTGCGCCCGAGGATGGGGAGGTGCTTGAGTACCTTGATCGTGCCGTGTCCCAACGCTTGGTGAGTGATGTGCCCTTGGGAGGGTTCCTTTCCGGAGGCGTGGATTCTGCCGGAGTGGCGGATGCTATGGGGCGGGCCGGAGCCCATCCCCCGGAGCTCTGCACGGTTTCTTTCCGCGAAGAAGAATTCGACGAAGCGGGTCTGGCTCGTATCAGTGCCGAACGGATGGGTGCCCTGCATCATGTTGCCGTTCAACAACCGGACCCGACGGCGGTCTTAGAACACCTTCCCTGGAACTTTGACGAGCCCCATGCGGACCCGAGCAACTTGCCCACCTGGATGGTTTGTCGCATGGCGCGTGAGCATGTGACCGTGGCCCTTTCAGGTGATGGTGGCGACGAAGTTTTTGGGGGTTATCGCCGTTACATCCACGAGTTGATGGAGCAGCGCGCGCGTCGGGCCCTGGGCCCTTTGGCATCCATGGCCGGGCTGGTAGGCCGAATGCACCCTCAATTTAGGGCCCCCCCACGTTGGATGCGAGGCAAGACGTTTCTAACTCACATGGGGATGTCATCGGCCCACGCCGCATGGGATAGCGTCTCCAATATGGCCCGGCCTGCGGCCCTTTCGCTCTTGCATTTGGACTTAGGCAAAGCCCTGGACCAAGCGAACCCCTTCGCCCACTGGGCGGCTCAGCATCATCGTCCTGATGTGGCGGACCCGCTCTATCGCACCCAGTACGCGGACATGCGCACGACCCTAGCCGAGCAGCTTTTGGTCAAGGTGGACCGGGCCTCGATGGCGGTTGGCTTGGAAGTTCGGGTGCCCTTTTTGGACCACCGTATGGTGGAACGCTTTGCGCCCATGCCGATTGGCCACAAGATCCATGGGGGAGTGGGCAAGGTGGCTTTGCGAGCGGCCCTTAGTAAGCGCCTGGATCCAAGGGTGATCGCTGGCGCCAAGCGCGGGTTCGATATTCCGGTGAGTGCTTGGTTGCGTGGACCCTTGGCCTCGCCCCTACGTGAACATTTAGGGGGCTTGCCACCCGCATGGTTTGACCTATCCAAGGTAAAGGCCTTGCAGGATGATCATTTGGAAGGTCGGGCGGATCATGGGTTGTTGCTTTGGACCTTGCTTGTCTTCGAAGCCTGGCGCCGCCGGCATGATTGCGAGGAGGTAACAGTATGAAGTTGCTCTACCACCACCGCACCCAGGCTGAGGATGGCCAAGCGGTGCATATTCGCTCGATGATCCAAGCCTTGGAGGGCTTGGGCCACGGGGTTAAGGAGGTGGCCCTTGTATCCCGGGGGGGCGCACCCCAGGCTAAGGCTGATTTGATCCAAGAGGAGGCCAGTGGGGGGCTGCGGTCTCTTCTTCGCATCCCTAACTGCGCTCGTGAGATTGCCGAGCACATGTATTCCGTTCCCGCCAAGGGGCGCTTAGTGCGGGCTGGCCGTGAATTCGATCCCGATGGGATTTATGAACGCTATGCCTTCGGGAATCGAGCGGGCCTATGGGCGTCTAAGGAGCTTGGGGTGCCCTTGGTGTTGGAGGTGAACTCACCCATGGTCCTCGAGCTCAGTAAGACCCGGGGACTTTATTTTTCCAAGTTCGGGGAGCGTGTGGAGAAGGAGATCTTTCGTGGGGCGGACCGTGTTTGTGTGGTCACGGGTGTCCTCGGAGAAACGCTAGTTCAGATGGGGGTGGATCCCGATCGGGTGGTGGTGACTCCCAATGGTGTGTGCCTCGATCAGTATGCCCACCCGGATCGAGAAGCCGCACGTCGGGACCTGGGTCTGGAAAACGTCAGCGGCCCGGTCCTGGGCTTTGTGGGCTGGGTACGCGATTGGCATCGTCTGGACTTGGTGATCGAAGCCTTAGCCGGGGGCGAACTTCGGGATGCCCAGCTTGTGATCATCGGCGGAGGGCCGGCCATCGGGGACCTTGCGGCTCAGGCCCAAGCCTTGGGGCTTGAGGATCGGGTCCATTTAGTGGGCCCAAGGTTGCATGCTGAGATCCCCGCACTTCTCGCGGCCATGGATGTGGGGCTTGTACCCGCGATTAACCCTTATGCCAGTCCCCTCAAGCTGCACGAGTACATGGCTGCGGGGCTGCCGGTGATTGCGCCCGATCAGCCGAATCTGCGTGAAGTACTGCAACACGAGCGCGAGGCCCTCCTTGTGCAGCCGGGTGATAGTGCTGCTCTGCTTGCTGCTTGCCAGCGACTGGTCAGCGATGCACCCCTGCGCCAAGCCCTGGGCCAGGCTGCGCGTCAGTCGATCTTGGATCAGGACCTTACCTGGGAAGGAAACGTGCGCCGGGTGGAACGGGCTCTGGGGGATCTATCATGAGTCAGCCGCTGCACTCCATGTCTTTTGATGTGGAAGAATGGTTTCAGGTCGCGAATCATTCCCGCGCCTGCCCGCGCGAGCGATGGGATGAGTTTGAGAGCCGGGTTGAGCCTGCCATGGGGCGGATCCTGGACCTGCTTGAACGCCGGGATTGCCGAGCCACGATGTTCTTCCTGGGTTGGATCGCCGAACGTCATCCAGACCTAGTGCGCCGTTGTTTGGATGCAGGGCATGAGATCGCCAGTCATGGCTATGACCACAGATTCCTTGCAGAGTTAGGCCCCGACGGCCTGCACGCTGATTTGCAACGCACGGAGGAGGCCCTCGCCGCAGCGGGTGCTCCCAAACCTCGGGGTTTTCGGGCCAGTACATTCACTCTGAACCGGGATACCTGGTGGGCTTTTGATGTTCTACTAGAACGCGGATACACCTATGACTCGAGCGTGCACCCGATTCGCCATCCAACCTACGGGGTGCCCGGTTTTGAGCCGGCCATCAGCAGAGTGGACTTGGATGGGGGCTCCATGGTTGAGTTTCCCGTGTCCACCTTTCCCTTGCTGGGGCGTAATTGGCCGGTGGGGGGCGGAGGTTACTTTCGCTTGTTGCCTGGAGCTTTGCAGCGCAGGCTGATTGCAGGCCTCGAGCGCCGGGGCAGGGCAACAGCCACCTACTTGCACCCTTGGGAGTTTGACCCCGAGCAACCCCTGGTGAAGGCTTCTTTGTCGAAGCGGTTTCGCCACAGGGTGGGGCTAGGGCGCACTCTCGACCGCTTGGATGCATTCTTGGAGCGCTTTCCCTGTGAGAGCATGGAAAGCGTCCTGGTGCGTTCAGGGTTTCTTGACAAATAGGGCCCAGAGGCGCCTTGCTGTCTGCGCGGACGAAAGGTTAGTCCAGCCCGAGTTGTGCCTGAAGAACAGTGCTGAGCCCTGTCATGGCTCGAATCGTGGGTGCTAGGTAAATAGCGTCCTTGCCGCGGCGCAGCGTGGCATCGGAGAGTTGCTTGAGCAGTACCTGGTCTCTGGGGCGGTTGCGGCGCACCAGAGTGCCGTAGTAGACCAGCCTCAAGCTGTCCTCATCAAGATCTTGGGCGGAATTCGCGCGCTCTCTCCAAAGGCGCCCGAGAGTGACCAAGTTGCGACCTGCGGGGCCCCCGTGCTGCAGATCAGCCCAGGCCTCTGAAAAATCAGCTAAGGCAGTTTGGCTCGGATTCAGACTCGGACGGGCCGGAGCTAAGAGAGCGGATACTGCTTCTGGTCCAGCACCGGAGCGGGCCTCTAGGGCCGCCAGCAACAAGAGTCCCTGGGGAGAGTGAGAAGCACTGTTGAGGGCCTGGAGTTGATCCCTGGCCTCATCGGTGCGTCCCAGGTCGATGAGAGCTTGCGCGTTCAAGCGCCAGAGATCACTACGGCCGGGGGCGCGTAGCAATTCCCGCTCTAGGAAGTCG
>Ga0206679_10002942_pt1 | contig 13308 bp, 7 predicted proteins | sample M110012015metaG_FD_155464 | JGI IMG/M metagenome (GOLD analysis project Ga0206679, IMG submission 155464) | Ammonia-oxidizing marine archaeal communities from Monterey Bay, California, United States - M1 100m 12015 | ecosystem: Environmental > Aquatic > Marine > Intertidal zone | place: USA... | reverse complement strand
ATCCATCCAAAGGTCTTGACGAGTGAATCCGGACATACCATCATATTCGTTTGTCATAAAGAAAGAAGTGAATCCACATGCTTCTGCACAAAGTCCACAGAACATACATCGGCCCAAATCAATTCTACCAGATACTATTTGCTCATCTGCAGTTCGCAATTCAGAAGTATTGACATCTGATTCCTCTCCTGAATCATTCCAGCGTACTGTTGCAGTATCTCCTGATAGGTCAAGGACTTCTGCATATCTCCATTGTTCAGGTGCCTCACTGTGTTCTGTTGCTAGGTTGAATGCATCTAGTTGGTCGGCAACTCCTGGTATTGCCATAGCAGCATTACCTCCAACCTCTAGTTCTACGCCAAGTCCAGCATCTTCACCTTCAGCGCTATCCAATACATCAACACGTAGTTCTGTGCTCATGTGAAGACAATCGTTAGGACATGCTGAAACACATAACTTACAAGCAGTACATGTTTCCCAAATAATACCGATTCGGCCATTGTAATTACCAGGCTTGAATAACCAAGGCTCGATTTCTTCGAGCCTTTCATACGGATACTGAACTGTTTGAGGTTTCCACAGTGTTGGCGTCAAATCTGTAGTCACACGGTCAGGTGCGAATTGTTGTTTTGAGATATCGTTAATGTGGGCATTTCTGGCCATTCTGTTTTTCGTTGCTTCATCTAGGAACTCTGGGTGCTCGGTATTGTGGTATGCGCCCATCTTAGCGCCCCATCTCTTTCCAAAAAATGGGAAAGTTCGCAATGCAGTAATCAGTGTAATCTTAAATGGATACCAGAATAGGTTTCTGAAGTTTGGTTGTGCTCTTGGGTGCATTGGCATTCTAAATCACCTCACTCCTGCCCCGGGACGTGCTTTCCCGCAGGCTGCATTGTTTGTACATGGAACATTCTTTCAGGACTTGCGTCTTTGTCCTCATCTCTTAGTAGCAAAACAAATACTGCAAGCCAGAAGATGGTTGTGAAAATTGGAACGAAATATGGAATACCAAACGCATCCCATGCCATACCACCAGCAACTGAATCAGACATTGCTGTTGGATCGAATAACCATAATCGGTAGATAACTGCTAAGACTACTTGGAGTACTGAAAGCGGTAGTAAGACTCTCCAACCAAATTCTAAGATTTGGTCTGTTCGGATACGGGCCAAAGCGAAACGAGCCATTACGAATACTACTAGGAAGACAACCCAAGCCTTTACCAGTGTCACAACAGCGCCTGGAATCAATAGATAGAGTGAACCGATTCCAAGGAATTCAATGGACCCGATTGTACCCTGAAGTGGCAAATGCCATCCACCAAGGAAGAAATGAGCAAAGAGGAAACATGCAGCATAAGTTCTGATATATTCTGCCATGAATAGCATACCGAATCTCATTCCTCCATATTCAGTCCACCAACCTTCAACCAGTTCAGCTTCAGCCTCAGGCATATCGAAAGGAACTCTTTCAACCTCTGCTATCATCGTCAATAGGAATAATGCGCCCCCAAGTGGCATGAGGAATATATTCCATGCACCTGCTGAATGTTGGAAATGAATACTTTCAATGATATTGAAGGTACCAGTAAGAATACTTACGCTCAACAATGTTAGAAGAAGAGGAATCTCATATGAAGTAAGTTGGGCTGCTGAACGAATACCTCCGATGAGCGTATACTTGTTATTGCTAGACCAGCCTGCGAAAAAGACGCCGATTGGTGCAATTCCGAATATTGCAATTATGTACAATATTGATAATTCTGGGTTTGTAGCATATATCCCGCTGGATAGAGGAATAAGGCCCAAAATTAGTAATGTAGTGGAAACGATTAGGAATGGGGCTACTTCAAAAATTAATTTGTCTGCACGCTGTGGTACCATGTGCTCTTTGAGCAGGAATTTCATTCCATCCGCTACATTTTGGAAAAATCCAGGCAATAGCGGAATCCCCATCCATGAGCGGTTGTTAACTCGGTCAACCATTGCAAATTTTTCATCACGATTACCGAACTTAGCATTTAACCAACGATTGATTGCACCAACTGGCTTACCGACTCCGAATGGCAACATATTCCACCACTCTCCGGCGGTTTGGCCATTTTCACCAACCCAAAGAGATCGAAGTGCCGTAGTTGCACCACGGCGGTCCTGCATACGAGCACACCATTTTCTCTCAATCCAAAGAATTGCGAATTGGGAAAAGAACAGCATCAAAAATACAACATTGACTATTGCGAAAGTTGCTATGCCGAATGAGATTGTATCAATTTGGCTTTCGAGTGGAGTCCCTGTCAATAACTTGTCAGTCGCTTTGTCAACTAAGTTAAACAGTAAAGAACGTAGGTCGTATACATCATCCATCACAAATCACCTCAACGGTCAGTCTCCCCAATACATGGGTCAAAACTACCCATAATCGCAGGAATATCTGCGATCTTATAGCCAATCATTGTCTCGGCCACATACGGAATTGTAATGAACATAGGAGAACGAATTGACAAACGATATGGATTCTTACCACGTCCTTCGCCGCCTCCCTTAATGTAAAATTGTGATGCACCACGTGTGCATTCATAGTTAGAAAATCCTGTTGCTCCTTCTGGAGCGCGCGTTGGCGCCTTTGTTAGAATCATTTCATCTCCCGAAGAATAGTTGGTGTTCTTACCACCAGGTATCTTCTCTATCGCATCGAGAATCATTTTGCTAGATTGACGCATTTCCTCCATTCTAACTCTATATCTATCATAACAATCAGCACCTTTTACAGAAGTTGGTTTCTCAACTGCTGGTTCCCAGTCAACTTGGTCATAAACAGAATAAGGATGTGCCCAGCGAACGTCATAATTGACTCCTGCAGCACGCACATTCGGCCCTGATACGCCAGCATCAACCATGTCTTCTGCCTTAGCATAACCAACACCCTGTAAACGAACCAGCCAAATTGTTGATTCATCAAGTAGCATTTCATACTCATCAATTCTTCTCTCGAATAATTTGATTTTAGCGATTAGACGATCGGCGAATCCAACTGGAATATCTCTCTTGACTCCACCAATACGAGGATAATTGTAGTGCATTCTTGAACCACCGAGTTCTTGTAGCAAATCCAAGAACATCTCTCTATCACGCATACACCAAGTCATCAAGGTTAGAGAACCGATGTCCGGTCCAAAAGCACCTAACCACATCAAGTGAGATGCAAGTCGTTGTAATTCCGCAGAAATCAAACGAATGAATTCTGCTCTTTCAGGAACTTCTGCCTCAAGTAAGTCTTCAGCAGCATAGATGTATGAGTTTGCCCATGTCATTGCTGAAACATAGCAAAGACGGTCACAGTAGGGTGTAATTTGAGTGAAATCTCGTGATTCACAAATTTTTTCAACGCCACGATGGATGTATCCAAGTTCAGCATCTGTATCTACTATCGTTTCACCATCAACTTTGACACGTAGTGTCCAAAGTCCATGCGTCATCGGGTGTTGAGGTCCCATTGTTATCCACATTTGTGCCATGATATTCACCTCACTTATTGCGGCCCTCGTCCGCAGGTTTACGTCCAAAGCCTTGTGCGTCGTCGTACATTTCGTTATGTCCGTGATAGCGCAACTTGTGCTGCTTCTGTAACGGATGGAATTCATCTGGGCTATCATGTGGGTTGAGGACTCGATGCATGTTTTTGTGTCCTTCAAAGTTAATTCCGACTAAGTCCCATGTTTCTTTTTCGTTCCAATCAGCACCAACCCAAAGGCTTTGGATAGAAGGTACTGTAGGAGAATCTCCTTGTTCAATTGCAATTCGAACTTCAAACTCCATTGGTATATCATCGCCACTTAAGTTCTCAGCAATATGAGTTGTATTTGTGTGCGGAACTACATTTGAAACCGGCATACGCATCATGTGATATGCAACTTCCCAGCCTCTCTCAGCAGGCCCATCGGGGTAGTGTGTTCCTGTTACCATTGAACAATAATTTACTGATAAATCAAATTTCATGAACTTTGCAACGGCCAACCAGTGTTGGGGTGTTGCGTCAATTCTGACGAAGGCCATCTTGAAGGCATTGGAGTGGTGTTCAACAGTAGATTCTACGCCACTACCGGAGAAACGTTCATTCAAAGCTGCAACACAAGATTCTGCCGCACTATTGCTTTGTTCTAGAGTTACTTTCATTCCCATGTTCAGTCCTCTCCTACGATAATTGGTTTCTCACCATCACGACCTGTGCTTGGAGCACCGCCTATGCGAATTATCTTTTCACGAAGCAAACCAAATCCATCGATTAGTGCTTCTGGCCGAGGCGGACAACCTGGAATGTATACATCGACCGGTATTACAGTGTCAACTCCTTCTAAGATATTGTAAGATTGAAAATATGGGCCACCTGAAATTGCACATTCTCCCATAGCAATACAATATTTCGGCTCAGGCATTTGCTCCCATAGACGAACGATTTTGTCTGCGAACTTCTTTGAAACCGGACCATTGACCAACAACACATCTGATTGACGAGGCGAGGAGCGGAACAATACTCCAAATCTATCACCATCAAATCGAGGCGTTGCTGCTGCGGCCATCTCAATGGCACAGCACTTAATTCCCAAGTGCAATGTAAAGAGCGATTTACGTCCAGCCCAATTGAAATATCGCCCTGCCAAAACGCTCAGGAATTGCTTGACTTTTGTTGCCTTTAGCGCTTCGTCGGTGACATCTCCGACCATTTCCACAAGGGCTCTGCTATTGAAAGCTGCAAAATTTTCTCCATCGTTAGACATAATATTTCACCTCAAATGTAGATGCGCCCTCTCTTGCGGAAAACATACCAAACTCCAGCGGACATTGTGCTGAAGAAGATTGCTAGAATCAACATGGCCATCTTGGCATCTTCTACGGCTGTTGCATCCACAATCTCCTTCGAAGTTGCATCACCAACAACCATTCCTCCAAGTACCAAAAACATGAATGCTACATCAAACACTAAGAAAATAATTGCATACCAATAATATTGAAAGTGGAATTGAATCATCGCATCTCCAACTGGTTCACTACCACATTCAAAAGTGGTTAAACGACGTGGGTAGAGGCTGTGGTCAACTTCATATCCCTCCAAAAGATATGATTTTGTGATGTGTGGTCGAGCAGGATCGACCTTTGGCCTAACAACCCAAGTAATGAGGAAATTAGTCAATGGCATAATGATGCCAAGTATGGCTAAAAAGCCAATCGAAAGATAGGCGCTTGGAACCGATTCTATTCCGGACATTTAATCACCATTGCACATAGCATACGCTGTGTGATTTGTCCGACTGGAAGACTGCCCATAAGCGTTACCAACTAAGCCCGCGACATTGAGTGCCTCAGTACCCCTTTTAGAGCGCTCATGCAATATTTTTACAATTAGAGGAGATTGTGCCGTGATTATTTCTTTGGGCGCATCAAAAATGCAACAAATATCGAAATTATTAATCCTGTCAAAATCCATATTGTAGCCTCATTGTCAAATACTCCACCGAAAGGTCCGATGTCTTCTTGACTTTGAACAGTAAATTCAATATTTTCGCGATTGACTACGCCGCTTTCGATGGGTTCTGCTGAAAGTGTAAATTTGAACTTATCTTCCATTTCACCACCGCTAGGAGGGCGTACAATCACTTCGATCAATACCGAAGAATCAACATCAATCCAACATAATAAATCCACACCATCTCTTGTACATTCATAATCATTAGAAATGGAAACACTCCAATCTCGCAAATTCTCTGAGGTGAAAATTCTCACTTCAGAGCGTATATTGCCAGAATTATAGACCTCGACTTCAAATTCCGCACGCTCTGTAAAGGAAACTATGTAATCGGTTGCAATGTTTTCATCTATAAATTTGAAGTCATAAATAATCTGCACATCTAATGCAATCGTTGCTCTTCCTGAACGGTTGGCTGCATTGGATACGCTTGTTACCACGATTTCCAATACGCCGCTGTCGCCTGTTTCAGCACTTGGATTGACGGCGAGTGTGAGCAAAAAGTACTGCTCAAATGGCCTTGCTTCATGACCCATAATCAGATCTAATTCCAACATTCTGGATTCGACGCCATTTTTACTTGATTCGGTAATTGGTTTGCCTAATTCATCTATGGAAAATTCACCTCTTGATAGATTCCAAATACCAAATCCTACAGGTATTTCAACCGGGCCTTCAACCTTCATTCCATTCATCCTAATATCTCTAGTCGCAATACCTTCTAAACCATTGATTTCAAACAGGGCATCGTCATCTCTATCGCCTGTGTTTTTCACCCAAACTCCGTATTCTTTACTTCCGCTTGGAGCGAGAGTGACAAGCCCGGAACGACCATCTAATCCACCATCTTCTAACCGAACATCCATCTGGTAATTCCGATCCGATTGAATTGCAAGTACTATTACTTCTCTTTGATTATCTGGAATCCCATCTTCATCCAAATCTTGTGAATTGGTATCATCTTTGTTGGTAATTCGTAGGGTCAATCTAGTACTGTCTAGTTCTTCTTCACCATCAATACTCACTACGAGATACACAACCAATGTTGAGCGGGGTGCAACATTAATCTCAGTAAACTTGTTTCCGGCAGCATCCTCGAATGAGGTGCCCCAATTTGGAGTTGCTGTTTGCGACATTACTGCGCAACGGAATGTATCCTCAACATTCCCTTGATTTTCTATTGAAATCGGGAAGCGAACTTCCGTATCAGAACGCCCTGTTTGGTCTGAGGTAGTGGATTCAATTTCCATTGCATGATACGCTGCAACTGTTACTGAGAGTGTAATCTCAGCAAATACAACGCCTCCATTATTGGAAAGTACAGATAGCACGATTTCTATTTGTTCATCAGCTAGTGCAAGATGCGGCACATTTACTGTAACCTCAACATCTCCACTTCTTTCATTGCCATGCTTAGAACCGAGTGTTATCGATGATTTTGACAATTGAACGCTCCATCCTTGTGGTGGTGAGGATGATGAAAGTTTGAAAGTGTCTACACCATTTCCTTGATTTGTAACAGTCAATGTAGTTGTGCCGTTGTCGCCTGGTTGAATATTAGGCAGGAAGGAACTGACTAGGGAAAGAGATGCATCATGAGATTGACCCAATACAACTCTAATGTCCTTATCGCACTTAACTGAACTGCCTTCTTTACCTTGTATCTCTATTAATGATTCAGAACCTGCTTCAGCAGAATCATCTGGAGTGACTTTGAAATTGAATGTTTTTGTATCATCATAACCTAGTAGCCCGGAAGATGCCCCCACAACACTTACCCAAGATGCTCTTGAACCGGATGTTCCAACTGAAATGGTCCAATCTACATTCCCCTCATTTGTGAATGTTGCAGAAAAAGTACCCTCTGCACCAGGCGTCACTGAAATTGAGTTCTTGTTCAAAGTCATTGAACATTCATGTAATTCTGGGACTGTCAAATCGAAATCTTGAGTATCGGATGTACCTTCTGGTGATGGGTCGTTGCTCACAACTCCCTCAGCCTCCCAGCAATATTCGTCTGCAGATTGTCCTTCCGGCACTTCTACAGAGATAGTAACAAATTCACTTTCGTTGGCATCAATATTTACTGAAGTATCACTTAGAGTGACGGTAAACTGGTCTGCCTCCCCTGAATTAGCGCAACCTGATCCAGATGTTCCGGAAGTAGTTAGAGTGATTGTTTCATTTGTTTGGCCTGTATTTTCAACCTCAAGACTGTATTCAACAACGCTTTCTCCACCCCATGTTTTTGACGGTGATGCCATCTTCAAATCTACACCGAATACTGCACTGCCTGAACCATCGCCAGCAGTTGTAGTAACTGTTGAAGTTTCTTGAGCAGGTGCACCTGGAGGTGTTGCTCCGTCGGCGGCGGAAACGGTGACAGTTGTATCACAACTGCCCTCTGCGGTTTGAGTCAAAGTTACATTCATAGTGGTCTCTTCATATGTACCAGCATCTATCGGCCCTGATATTTGGCTTGCTTGAGAAGAATATTGACCGCATTCAGCAGTTCCTTCTTCACTTGAAGATATTTGGACTGTCACAGGATCTGAACCTGTGTTGCGAACACGAATGGTATATTCTCCGGATTCGCCCGGATTTATTTCTAGACTACTTGGTATCATTGTGATAGAAATTGCAGCGTCACGTGCGCCATCAGCAGAAACTGCTGGAGCGATGATAGGTAGCATGGAAAAGATTAGCAAAGCCATAAGGAAAATTGCAGCCTTTGACTGCTTCCTTGTCTGATTATTACGGGAGTCCATGACTCCCGGACAAGCCATCACTATCATAAGGCTATGCTCAGTTGTGTATTAAATTGATAATTATGAGCAATAATTAGTTTCCGGAACGCTATGCATTAATGAAATCACTTACAGGTGCTTGGCAATTCTTACATTGTTCCAATTGAGAAATATCGCAGCCATCTTTAGCAACGCCATGATATCTCGCACCACATGAAGGGCAACCCAAAATATCCTCAACAGCAGGCGTCTTACACATCCAACACAGCGTCACTAGTTCAGTATTGTTCTGTTGTTCCACTTCGGCCGTTACCAATGCTATTGGTTGAATTGCCGCCGATGCTGTGAATGTATCAGAGAGAGGAGCATTTGTTGGCGCTACAATTTGGTTTGATAAAGGAGATGCTAGATTGTTAATTGGCTGTAATTCTTTTTTATTTGTAGCCACATTATTCCTATACAACACCACTCCAATTATTGAGAATAACACCAAGATGAGAACCAATGCAATTCCGTTACTTATGAAGGATTCACTTCCAGTGCCAGTAGGCTCACCTTCGGCTGAAACATCAAACGAAACACTTGGATTAACTAGTAGATGTGATTCCTCAAATTGTAACGTGATTGACCCATCACCAGGCTTATCCGCCCTTACATTAATTCTAACAACCTTGGATTGACCAGCCTCTAGAGTGATTACATCATTTCCAATTACTTCGGAAAACCAATTAGTTGAAGCTGCGGTTTTTATTTTGTATGACCACGCTACATTTCCAGAATTCGTCACATCAATAGAAAGAGTTTCTGTGATTCCTGTGTCAAACTTCTCATTTCTTTCTGCACCCCAGATAACCGATTCAATCGAAGCGACATACAAACCAATTTGTTCACGGTATTCCACCCCATTACCATCCAATATCAAAGTAAATGTTGGTTCGCTTTGTGGCGCCATATTACCTGAAATAAGAATTGAACATTGCAACAAATTATACTCTAAATATCCTACAATACCAATATTTTGACACTCTCCAAATAACCCTGGATCCAATATCAATGAGACCGAGGGCTCCCAATCAACCTCTGCATCGTTGCCTACTAACCAAGAAAAATTGAGAGTTTCTCCACTCGGATGCGACCCTGGGCCCAATATGTGGTCATACGTAGCTCCGTTTGCAAACTGGAGGGATGTGAAATCTAAAGTTGGTTGGGCCAATATTTCAACATCAAAAGTTCCAGTCCATGAATATCTATCTGAACCATTATCCAAATTGAACTTAATTTCACCTGATTTACCAAACCCTTGTGCTTCAACTGCCACTATGATGTTAGCAGTTGACGCCCATGGTAACTGAATGTTTTCTGTTGAAGAAACCCAATTCCAACCACTTGGTAATTCAATCGAAGGTGTCAATTCTAAATCGACATTTCCGGTATGCTGGATACTAAACATCAAATTAAGGCTTGAATCTGGCCTCAGTTTCCCAAAATTGTTCTGTAAATCAATGTCAATTTCTCTTATCTCCATTACTTTAATTGGAATATCATATATGTAAGAAACTGGGTTTTCTGTTTGTGAAACTGCAGTTAGTTTGACAATTCTTTCAGCACCTGCACCAGTCATTACTTGCGGTGGAATAAAGGTGATACCGATGTTTTTCTGACCATCTTGTGCGATTAATCCAGTTGAGCCTGAAATTGCACCCGACTCACTGCCCAAATCATCAAATCCTGCTTGCCAACCTGCTGGGGCTTCTAAGAAAAGATCGTAACCAATATCATCATTACCTATGTTGAAGAATCTAATATCCATACTTGTTGTATTGACTGGATGAACTGGAACGATTTGATAATCGTATTCAATATTGACTTTTGAAAGTCTTGGAACTACCAAATCCACAGCATATGGATAATTCACCCCATTATCTACATCTATTCCAATTAAACTGATTCGATATGTCCCCGGATCTGGAGGTGTTGGGTGAACCAATGTCACCGTAATTTCTGACGATTCTTGGCCCTCAAGTGAATGATTAGATTGTGTTGTTCCAACATACCATGGAACCGCCAAATTACTTTCTACATGTATCAAACTATCAACCAACAATGAGGCATTGGTCGCAATCAATGCTGTGTTGGTTAAGGAAACATTCCATGACGTAGCAGATGACTGAGTATTGTCAAGAATTGTTATTTGGGTTTCACTTGACAATTTCACACCTGGTGCAGTGACATTTACAACAATATTATGTTGATTATTATTTTCAAGTATTTCTTCAAGGTCTTCATCGGGGTCTATTGTGAAAGTTAGTGTCGTTTGCCCTGCAGTTGTTGGCGTCCATGTCCAAAACATGGACCTAGTAGAGCCTGCTCCCAAATCGAGATTCTTACGAGTCATCTCGGTAGAATCAACAGAAAATACAACATCGAAGGATTCGGCTTTGACATTTCCAGCATTGAATACTTTAGTCTCAATATGGACTGGGTCACCTACTTGAGGAATACTCACATCCATTGAGAAATCATTTACCATCACCATTGGGTCAGGTCGTAAATCGTTAACGCCATGCCCCATTACTGCAATTGAATAAGCTTGAGCAGAACTGCCTCCTTGATAGGTATTTTTTGCTTTTACAGTCCACACACCACTCATCGCACTATCTAGTAAAACGACTTCCATATTGTTGGTGTCATCTGCACTCCCACCTGTTGTTGAGCGCCCATTTGCAAAATCATTTCCTTTGTAGATTGTTCCGTCAGGTGAAGTGACAATTAAATCTAAATTATTTACTAATTTTTTGTTGGAAAAGGAAGAACCTCTTTCATCTGACCATGCTAATACAACCTTGAACTTCCCATTGTTTTGGGTTAGATTGAATGTATAAGATTTAGAATTGCCAGAGCCGGAAAGTACCGACCTATCATCAACCCAAATCCCTTGACCACTTTGCGGTGCGAGGGTTTCTCTTAGATTGATTCGCCCCCACCCTTCATCATCATTTGGAATATCTCTAGTTCCGATATCTTGGGCTCCTAGAACTAGTAAAGCCTTGACCAAAGCACCTTGTGGAGCTGGTCGCTGGGCTATTTCCTCAAGGTACTCTCTAACCATCGCTGCTGCTCCTGCTGCATTTGGAGTGGCCATAGAAGTCCCAGTATACTCAAGATACCAATTATTTGACCAAGTTGAACCTGAAGTATCGGTCGCTTCTTGCGCACGGCATGAGCGAACATATCCACCTGGCGCTATGACATCCGGTTTAATTCTGCCATCATCGGTAGGTCCACGACTTGAACCACTCATCAAAGTGTCAGGTGCACCTGAATAGCGATTTTGATGATTACCGACTGAAAGTATATTTTTTGCAGTAGCAGGAGGTGATACTGTTCCTGTCCCTGGACCATCATTACCTGCTGCAAAAAGAATTGTCAAGCCTTCTCTACCATTGTAATATTTGTCGTAATAATTTGTTCTATCATCAACATCCTCTGCTTCGGAATCATATTTTCCTTGCTGACTTGCTGCTTTCGAACCCCATGAATTGGTGTGAGTTCGCGCTCCAGCACTATATGCTGAATTCATCAAATAATTTAGAGAAGGTGATTGAAAATTACCGGTATTATCATTCTCCATTGCTTGGAAATATAATTCCGCCGCTGGTGCTACACCGGCATAACCGCCTTGGGTGCCGTCGCCTAGAACTGTACATGCAACGTGCGTTCCGTGGCCTGAATGTGTGTCTGCAGTAGAACCATCTCCTATCACATCATTACTGCTAACCAATCTTGTGCCGAAATCTCCATGATCATCATCCAAACCTGAATCTGCAACAGCAACAATCTGACCCGAACCATCTAAATCTGTTGTAAAGTATGATTTCATTACTGTTGTTTTCATATGGCTTCGAGCGTTATCATTATCAATAGAAAATTGTGGATTAAAACGGAATGAACGAACGCTAGGTTGCATTATGATTTCTGCTATTTGTTCACTATTCAATTGTCCTTGATAGCGCCCTTCATCCCATTTTATTATATCAGATAGCCCGACTTTTGAAACTTCATCAAGTGATTGAGAAATAGAATATCCTTGCTCGTCAATTAGTTCTACTGAATCTACTGGACCTAATTCATCTCTCCATCCTTCAAGCCTCATTGTTTGTCCTTGAAGGGCACTATTTCCATCAGTTAGCATCATGATATCCAATATGGCATCATCGATTAATAGCGCTAATGGCACTTGATGAGTTGCTACAACACCTTGCACATTACTCGCTAGTTGAATGGAGTTGGGTGTTGCTTGAATGATTAAACCGGAAGGTGCAATAAATTCTCTAATCATTAATCCTTGAATGTCATTCAATTGTTGTCTTGCTTGTTCCATCCTCGTCGAATCATCTACAATCAATAATGCAAGGTCTGGCCTTATTTGCATTAATTCCATTGGTATTGGTCTTGAGGCCGTGAACCCATATTGGTCGAAATCACCAATCCGTGATGAGGCAATACTCGGCCTGTCTTCTAGCGAATAAGTGTCATCATAATGACCGACCGCATCTGAGTAAACACCGTCCACTAAATCAAATCTAACCCATTCAGTTTGAGTTTCTTCCAGTTGTGTTGATACTGAGTTTTCACCCGTAGGGTGAAGCATTGGACTTAGTATTTGCAATACGAATACCGCAACCAAGCATAACGCCATTCTCAGTGAACTGCTAGTATGCACGAGTTGAGGGCTGGCCTACCCCGTATTATCGCTTCGGGTGCATTGATTGTATTGTGCCTCAATAATAATGGTTCAAGAATTAGGCCAGGTGGTTTTATCGCCTTCATCAATAAATATCTCGGTTGACCAATGTCCTACCGAGTGATACCAATCTTGGCGATTGTCATCTCCATTATAATCGGTCCATTCTAAGTGTGTGTGAACAACATAATAATCCCAAACTGTATACCCTGATACTAGCATTTCTAAATCATCCCCAGCAATTGAAGAATGCGATGAAACTTTATCTAATTCAACTCTCATCTTGTCAAGAACGAA
>Ga0206679_10002939_pt1 | contig 13312 bp, 8 predicted proteins | sample M110012015metaG_FD_155464 | JGI IMG/M metagenome (GOLD analysis project Ga0206679, IMG submission 155464) | Ammonia-oxidizing marine archaeal communities from Monterey Bay, California, United States - M1 100m 12015 | ecosystem: Environmental > Aquatic > Marine > Intertidal zone | place: USA... | reverse complement strand
CAGATGCGCCTTTAGTGAGTCGATCGCAGCCATCTCAGAGGGATTGGTTCCGTTGACCAAAGCTAGAGCAATCGAGACCCAGTCAGTGACATGGGCAGCATAGAGTAGGCGCTCTAGCAGGCTCTCTCCTTCGCACTCGATTCGCCATACCACCTCATTCTCGATATTGTCCAGCATCCATCCTACGCGCGCTTGCGTACGCGGATGCATTCCCTCTGAGGTGAGCACTATGAGAGCACGTGAAGCCCCCTCGGACGACCATGCTACGATTTCGTTGTGGTTCATCTCGGGCACTGAAGAGGGATTGGCGAAGCCATCGGAGTTCTCGTTGATCTGGCAGGAGAAGCGGTACCCAGCCGAGCCGAGTTCGGCAGGAGAAACGATTCCGATCTCTCTGCCCTGCATGGATCTTGCCATCGTCTCGGACATCCCGTCACCTCCAATCAGATCCGCTCCCAAAGAAGTGGTTTTGAGACGGCCTAGCATACCGGACATCTCGCCAGCACTGGGCTCAGGCAGGAGTCCCATGGCCCAGCAAGCAGCAAGCTGAGTTCCGAAGATGTGCCCAAAGGCAGAGCGGGGCGCTTGGCCGTCCGGCACAGAAAGTAGGGCGCACCCGTCACTGTCATCGAGCATCTCAGCCATCTGTCCGCCTGAGGATACTCCAATGACAGTTCCTCCGGACTCAAGAGCCTCGCGAACTCCGTCGAGGGTCTCCTCTGTGTTGCCTGAGTAGGAAGTTGCGAGGACTAGCCAATCAGGGCCCCACCAGCTTGGCAACCCGTAGTCGTTCCAGACTGCGAAAGGTAGCCCGCCCTCAGCATCAGCCAATGACTTGAGGAATCTACCTCCAGCGCCCGAACCCCCCATTCCGAGGCAGATTACTCCGCTCCAGTCTGAATCTACCTCGATGCCTACATCCATGGTCATCGCCGCTTCGAAATCGTCCACAAAGCGGCGGGTGAATCCGGCCATATCACTGATATCGAGTTTGGAAAGCAGAGAGGACATATTGGACTCAGCCATGCTACTACTCTCCTGTTGCTCCCGGCAACGCCAGCCATGCTCCATCTATGAAGCCGATGCGCAGGCGTGAGGACTTTTCATCGTCATCATAGGGCAGTGCCACCGTCACCATCCTGAAATCGGTGGGATCCATTACCTCGGCAGCCGAGCTGTCGCGATTCATTACCTCCACGAGGTGCTGCTCCGTGGTGGGGCAAACCACTGTTGACTTCTCCATATCCCTCCAGCTAACTCCAGTTCGCTCGAACCTATCCATTCTGCGAAGACTGGGGCCATCCTTCTGCCAACCGTCGACCAGCCACAACTGCTTCCTGAATCGAATCACATCGCGAAGCCCGTACGCTGGCTTGCGATAACTGAGTGTCAGTCTAGTCACGTCGATTCCATCGTTCGAGCCGACCACTGTCGAGGTCTCCTTGATAGTTCCTCCGAAACTCCTCACGAGCCTCCTACCCCAATTCTTAGCCATAGCCTTGGAGCCCAGCTGGAGGTCCCATCCTCCTGTCACCGACCCCTCCTTGGTGACGAAAAACATGGAGTCTGGTTCCATGTTCTCAAGCATGTCATCGAGTGTTTTCCTGAGTTGCTTCAACTCGATGTCATCTAATCTTCGGCCGGCGGAGCGGAGTTGCACAGTGGCCTCAAAATATGAACCGGCCTTGCGCGCGCATGAAGGACAAACGGCGTTGCTGGTCTGCAACAATACCTCGTGCTGGTCCTCGAAGCCATGGCCCTCGATGCTGCCAGAGACCTCGACATGGAGGCGGCTGGTCCTGTCGTCGATGGATTCCACCGAAAATGATACGTCGACCTGCTTGGCACGCTCCTCGGCGATAAGATTCTCGCGGATACGCAGATCAGCGACAGCATCCGGGTCCATCTCAGACCAACGTCCCCTTACTTCGAACGAGTCGCACTTGGCGCAGCGAAACTGCTGAATCCTCTCTGGAATCTTCGATAGTGTGGTGCGCTGCCTCAGGCAGCCCTCGCACATCCTCTCAGAAGTCAACGGAGGCGGCGCTCCGCAGGCGATACAGAAGGCCCCGACTGACATAGTTCTCCCTACCTCCGCTTGACCACTCCGTTTCAAGGATTCCCGAAGGGAAAAAATGACCAAATCACTCATTTTCATCAGATGAGAGTGTGTTTTCGGCGGCTGCCAGACGGCTATCGACATCGGCCAGTCTGCTCAGCAGTCTGTAGACGTAGGCACCTATCAGTCCAATAAAGGCAAGATACGCTACAGCGAGTTCAGTCATCCCGGTCAGTGTACTGCCTCCTTGTCTAACAGGCGCTGCAGATGACTCAGTCTTGACTCCATCTGATGGAGGGTATCGCTGAGCAGAGCAAAGCCGGCGAACAGTACGAAAAACGATGAGAAACCGAGTAGAAGGACTGTCATAATCTCTGGAGCGAGTCCTGCCTCCTCGCTCTCCACAATTATGATTCCAGGGTGGCGTTCCTGGTACCATGTTGTCGCTAGTGCGGTAATTGGAACTAGGGCGAATCCGAACAGGCCGACTGAAGCGATGGTGTCCCGGGTGTCATGACCCTCGGGCTGCGAATTGCGAGCGAGGACGAGGAACAGGGCTACGGCGGTGAGCAGTCCGTAGGTGTTCAACCTCAAATCACCCCAATCCCACGGAACTCCCCACTCCGCGGAGCCCCAAATAGGTCCGGAAATCACCACTCCGAGGCCAAACAGCAAACCAAGATCGGAGCCAGTGCAGATGAGTCTCCAGCCGAACTCCGAGCGACGGGAGTACCAAGCCACAGAGCCGATGAATAGGACGCAGAATGCTAGGAATGACGACCATGCGAACGGGACGTGCCAGAACAGAATCCGATATGCTTCAGGAGCGTTCCAAGCCTCAGGGTCGACCGAGGGCGCCCAGAGTAGACCAAGTAGCAATGTCATAGCGGCCCCGGCCAGGCCCAGTGTGGTAAGCGCCGCTCCAGTTGCTCTGACTGATGTCATGATACGCCGAGGCTGCCATTCGTCATCAATGCTGGTCTTCATGCGTCTGGGAGGTAGATTGCGACCGCCCAGACTAGGATGGAGATTAAGCTCGCTATAATACAGGACGCCAATGGGTCACCCATCCCGAGTCCAAAGGACATGCCATCTGTCATGATGACTGAGAGAGCATCGGTCAGTTGCAGGAACGGCCAGACCAGAACCAACAGAAGCAGTGATGCGGCTGCTGCGCTGGCTCGACGGAGGTCGGCCACCAGAAGATGCAGTGCAGCAGCGGCTACCGCGACATCGATCATGATGACTGCGGGAAGCCAGAGCCATCGAAGAATCTCTGATTCCGAGGTGCTGTCAGAGGGCCCAGCAAGGATGAACCAAGACAGGTAAGTCAGAGGTAGAGGCAGAAGGATAGAGGCGCCAATCAGCGAGTATGTGGGCCTTGCAGACGGGCCGACCACTGCATTCCACCACCTCCCACAGTCTGCTTCGGCGAGGCGTCGGACCAAAGCCGGAGAGACTACGCCCGTGATGAAGGCGGGAACGAGTACGAGCGCTGCGAGCAGATCACTGCCCGCGTGACCCAAGTCAACCTCTCCTACTAGTGCGTATGCGAGGAGCAGGGCGACTAGGGCTGGTGTTGCACGGCCGATTGTGTCTACAGGATTGCGTGCCTCCATCCTGATGGCCCAGCGTATCAACGAACCATGTGTGCTCGGTTCAATCGATTGGCTGGGCTCGGGTAGCTTCGAAGGCTTGCCCTCAGATGAGCCGGGAGATTCCATTAGAAGACCATCCTGTACTACTAGCACTCTGTCCGCGCACCTGACCACTCCCTCGTCGTGTGTTGCTACTAGCACACTGTGACCGTCTCGAGCAATAGCTCGCAGCCAGCCTGTTAGAAGGGCTCTTCCAGATTCGTCGAGTCCTTCCGAGGGCTCATCCAACAATACAACTCTCGAGTCCTCGCTGAAGACCGCTGGGGCGAGTCCGCAAAGAACTGCCAGACGGCGGCGTTGGCCTCCGGAGAGCTGAGAGACACGGTCAGCGCGTCGGTGCTCCAACCCCCACTCCGATAGCACCTGTGAGACGGCGTTTCTATCAGGACTTCGTCCGGACGCGCTGAGCGAAATCCGCAGCCTCTCCTCGACGGTCTCCTCGCCGCACATCCCGTCATTCTGCAATGTCAAACCCATCGGAGGAGGTTCGTTCCTGCGTCCATCGGAATCGCGCACCACTCTCTCCTCATCGGCGTCCGTGCGCCAGATGACGCTTCCTGAAGTTAGTGGGAGTATGCCCGCACATGTCTCAAGGAGTGTGGTCTTGCCTGAGCCGTTGGCCCCCGCTAGAGTTACCACCTCTCCTCGTCCTATATGGAAATCGATATCTTTCAGAACCACTCGGGAGCCACGATGCACTTCGATGCCCGCAACCTGCATCATTGTGCCGTGTTCCACGTGATTCCGAAGGTGGGTTATCGTTTGAGTAATTCCGTCGGCCAACGAAGCGGCTATGCGCTCGGACCTCACGGCTAGGAATGGACTACATGGGTGTTGAGTGGGCTGACTTGGCCGGCGTTGACCTGCTGGTGCTTGGGATTATGGTGGCGTTGGCCACAGGACCGTATGTATCAGCATCCCGAGGAGATACCAGTCTGGCTCTCGCAACAGTGCTCTCCCTGATGCTCGTGGCGTTTGTCCAGTTCACTTATTCCGTGCTCTACGGAGTGCCGATGCAGTTCTCGTGGATGATTGACCTGCTCGGTATCAAACCCGGCGTCATGGGAGATTCTTCAGAATCCTACAGGATGCTCTCTGCGGCGTGGCTTCACGCGGACTGGATTCACGTACTGAGCAACATACTGGTGATTGCACTTGTCGGAATCCCCCTAGAGCAGCGGCTGGGCGGTCGGAGATGGCTCGCAATATACTTCCTCGGCTTCCTCGGTGGCAATCTAGCCTGGGTCCTGTCACATCCCGATTCATTGTCGCCTGCCATCGGTGCCAGTGGAGCGGCGTTCGGGTTGTTGGGGGCCTACATGGCATGCTGGCCAGAAGACAAGATTGAGTTTCCTCTGTTGTTCTTCATCCGAGCCTGGCCGGTCTGGCTCATCGTTTTCATCAGGCTCGGACTAGAGGTATGGCAGATGTATGATCTGCAATCGGGCACCACTGGAGAGTCGAATGTCGCTCACATGGCACATGTAGGGGGATTCTTCCTAGCTTACCTGCTTGCTAGGCCAATTGCTCGAGGTGCGCCCAGCTCACTTGATTCGATGGAGAGTTCAGCAACCCATTCGGAGCGGACGCAAGCCCTTCGGACGCAAGCCAAAGGACGCATGGGGAGCCTCGATGACGACCCATGGTTCGCAGCTGACAAACCGCTTGACGGAAGGGCTGCTAGCATACTGAGGAGGTTGCGTGAGGAAGGCGACGAACTGGAAACTAGGAGAGCTTGGCTGGAAGAACTCTCGGAGCATACCATCTGCCCGGTCTGTGACGGTGAGATGATTACTGAAATGAGAGGTGAGAACTGCCGTATTCGCTGTGCCATTTCCGGCAGCCATGTCAAGTGGCCTTGAACCGATGTCACAGATGAACTATGACAGGTTGAGATTATACCTCATCTGAGTTTGGCTCTCTTAGAGAGCCATGAGTCATAGTAGGAATCCGAGACTATCTCTGATAGTGGTCGCACTGTTCCTCGTGATGGACTTCTCGCTAGGAGCCAGTGCCTTAGTACACGTCCCAGAAGACCCAAATGAGGTTGCTGAGGTTGCAGTTCTATCGGGCCCCGGACTACCTTCGCCACTGATGTGCGGGGATGAAGAGTGTCCTGAGAAGGACCGTTCTCCGGGCATCCGTCCTGGCGATTCGGGTTGGCCGGTAGAAGACCCTGGATGGTGGTTCGGATACTGGTATGACCTAGACTCCGACGGGATGGATGACAGACTACAGAGAATCATCACCGGAGAGAGGACATCGGTTTCGACAACCTCAATCACAGGATCGGATGGTCTGCCGACTGTCGCCATCGTCGTCGATTATTCTTGGCACCCCGGACAGAGTGACATCGATGCCATCAGGAAGGTGCTGCTCGACCACGGTTGGGAGGAAGAAGGTTCGTGGTTTGACCCTCTCCGAATCCTCGACTCCATAGTAATCGACCACGTCCCCGTGGGCTCGCTGATCGAAATCTGGTTGCTTGACGGAGTGGTGATGATTGAGGAGCAGACCGTGATAGTACCTCTGCTCGACAAAGCATCTCGAGGCTCGAAGGTCAGGGACTCCGACGTCTTCGACGAGACGATGCGGGACTTTGGCTACGACGGTTCTGGAGTCGTAATTGCCATCCTTGATACTGGTGTGGACAACGAGCACTTCTCACTGGACGATTTCTCGGATGACAACAACGACAACGAAAAGGAACCAGATGAGCTTGCCGACCCAAAGTGGGTGGGAGGATGCGATGCGACCTCATGGAGTTCTCAGGATTGTGACGACGGCAGCATTGACCCAGACGATGCTGACGGACACGGAACTCACGTGGCTGGAATAGCCCTCGGAACTGGTGACGAGAGACGCATAAATCAGGGCTATGCTCCTGGCGCCTATCTTGTCGACGTCAAGGTCATGAGTGATGCTGGGGCAACAAACTCTGCAGCAACGCTCAGAGGTATACAGTGGGTCATGGACAACGCTGATCACGACTGGGGGAACAACGAATCAAGTGAGGGCATTGACGTGATGTCCATGTCCTTCGGATCCGCCTCTGACCCCCAAGGAGATGATCCCGGTGACAACGGTACAAGCGCTGAAGCTAGAGCTGTTGACGAGGCAGCGGATGCCGGCGTGGTTCCGATCGCGGCCATTGGCAACGACGGTAGGAGGAGGATAACATCTGTCGGTGCTTCCGACAGCGCCATCACCGTCGGAGCCATAGACGATGAGAACACTATTGAGAGAGGGGATGATATGATCGCCTCATACTCCAACTCTGGCCCTAGAGAGGACGATGGAGATGATAACGAGTGGGAGGAGTTGAAGCCCACAGTGGTAGCTCCTGGATCTAACATAATGTCCTCTCAGCACGCTGCCTCTAGCAGCACCCTCCCAGGAGCCCCCAAACCTCTGGCCGAAGACAGTTACACCCAGATGTCCGGCACAAGTATGTCCTGTCCCGCTGTCGCAGGTTTCGTCGCAGTCATGCTGCAAATAGACGACGACCTCAACCCGCAGGAGATCAAGGACCTTCTACAGAACAATTCCGAAAGACGTGGGCAGGCCTCAGAGCCCAGTATAACAGAAAAGTGGAACGAACATTACGGTTTTGGCATCGTCGATGGCAACATGATTCTCGAGGCGATGCTAGGAGGAGATGTGGATCCCGGGAACAACAATACTGACCCGCCTCCGTCTGGATCGGGAGACTGGATAGTCATGGAGAATCCTGAGGTGGACTCGTGGTTGGTGGAGGGCGAAACCTACAGTGCAAGAGGTCACATAGACGAGGATGCGGAGACCAATGGCAGTATCGATGAGATAGCAGTCAGAATCTCATACTCACATAGGCCCGAAGGCGAGCCGAAGAGAGAGGTGGTGTTGCTCGACTGGCACGCAGCCCAAGGAACCTCCAACTGGACAACTCCATTCACTCTGCCCGGGTTCACCGAAGATGAAATCAACGTACTTGAGGTGATAATCGAGGTTCAGGCAAAGAACGAGTTTGGACAGTGGAGCGATGTAGTCGAGCAGAAGCATGAGGTTGGCTTGGTCGCCGTCACTATGGGAGGTCCTAGCGGACAGAGCCCTGTCTCTGGGAACGTCAACGTGTTCGGTACTTGGGATTCAGTGAACGGAGGAACTGTGCAGTGGAGGCTAGGCACCGACGCTTGGGAGACTGCTCAGACCTTCGGAGGAAGCGGAAGCGGAAGCGGTGATTGGTCTGTGACTTGGAGCACCGAAGATGTGGATGACGGATTCTATCGCCTCTCCACTAGGATGGTTAGTGGAGACGGAATCTACTCCGAAGAGATACGTCGGACCGTCGAGGTGGATAACGACCCACCGGCCCCTAATCTGATGTTCAGGACCGGTCTCTCGGTTGAGGAGTACGGAATTCATCTCACTCAAACATATGTCAACACCTTCCTAGAAATCCGAACTGAGATTCGTAACGACGGTGATTTGGCGGCATCGAATCTCGCAATCGCACTATATGAGGACGGATCGCGCAAGGACGAGATGGTGTTGCCCAGCATCGACAGCGGCGACATCATCGAAGTGGTACTCTACTGGAATCCGACCACCGTCGGCGACAAAGTGGTGATGGTTTCTCTGGATCCTTCCGATTCGATTGAGGAGCTGAATGAGGAAGACAATGGACAGACAATCACCTTCCCAGTCATCCAGAGGCCACAAGGCATAGATTTGGCCTTCCGCGATGGGGCGGTTAGGACAGAACCAGCGATACCGCGGCCCCTCGAACAGTTTCTCATCACAGCCAGAGTCGATAATCTCGGCTCCAGTGATGCCACCAGCGTCGAAGCCACACTAGAGATTCGTAACAATCTGGGATGGGAGCTGGTGTCATCTACTGCAATCTCTCTAGTTGTCGGCCAGGGTGCATCGCAGCTATCCTTCGCTCATCGGGCCAATCAGTCTGGTCCTCTCGATGTCAGAATTACTCTGAGTGGCTCCGGATTGGCCGACCTTGATTGGAGCAACAATCAGGTCGAGACGACAGTGCTGGTAGATGAGTCCACCCTATCGGGCGCCCGCGCGATGAACTTCGATGCAGGAGAGGTGCCGGTCAAGATCATCGACCTCGACGATGAGGGCATAGTCATCACCAACAACGGAGGAATGCTGTCACTATACAGGTTGAATTCCAACAGGGGCACTACAGCCTGCACTAACGTACTGGATGAGATGTGGGCTGGCGACATAGCAACCTGGAGCACCGAAGACGGTTGGGCGCACATCGTCTGGACTCGGAGGTTTCTCGATTCCTCTGGTTACTTCCTCCAGACTCTGAGTTACTCTGCAATAGACGCCACCTGCCAGATGTCGCCGATACAGGATCTGATGGATCCCCTCTTGCTTTCGGATGGCAAGTACTGGGGCATCGACATAGATGTCGATGACGAGGAGGTCCTAGTTTCAGGATATCACAGAGACATGTTCACCGGAGGTACATTCGGCGATCAAACCAGCGTTTTCCTTCTGCACGCGGACAACCCCGCCAAATCGTCAGACTGGACGCTTACTCCGAACATTATTGGTGAGTTAGACCTGATTCCAGGGGCCGCCAGTTCGCTAGATGTTGAGTTCGGAGAGGACGATGGAGCTCACCTCCTGTATCAGTCCACAAGAAGCGACTCAACGGGGATAGAGAGATATGGCCTGTGGTACGCACACGGCCTCATCGAACAGTCTTCGTGGACCTTCAAGAAGGCGGTTGGCGACGAGGCTTCCCTCGCGGTCATGAAAGTCCAAATCCTCGATGGGGAAGAGCGGATTACAGCAGCGTGGAGAGAAGGCGAGGGTCACGAATCGGTGATGATTACCATAGTGGCCGATTCGTCGTTCGAAGCAATCGACAACCTGACTCGAACCTACCCCTCAAGGGGGTTGAGTTCCATCGTGATGCAAGAGGTTGACAGGGGTGTGCAGGTGTTCTTCGATGTAGTCGGTCCAACCGGGCCACAGGTTAGGTTTGGCATCATAGATGCTGAAGAGGGGTGGCTTGGATTATCCAACCGCCTAAACCTCGGGAACCTCTACCTCATGGATCGTTCTCCAGCCAGCAGTGAGACTGTTTTCATCCATACCTCTGCCAGTGGTTGGCTAATCAGGGCTGTCGTAGATGACAACGACCCAAACGGTGATGGTGGGTCCCTGTTCGATGAACTGAGGCACGCTCTCGGCCTAGATGAGCAAAACTTCAACATCCTCCTAGGTGGATTCGCCATCACCATTCTGCTTCTGTGCACCGTCATCCTGACCACTCTCTCCGCTAGGGGCATCAGGTGGATAAGAGGGCGCAGGAATTTCCAGGCGACGGGTACCGTGCTGCTCGAAGAAGATGTGGTAGACGTCGTCGATGACACAGACATCGCTGTGAAGACGAGTGAGGAAGATGATGTCCAGTTGGTCGAGTTGGTAGAGGTCAACGAAGGTGCCGAGGAACGTCGAGGTCGCCGACAGAATCGGGAGCAGATAACTGACGTCCCTGAACTTCCACCTATGCCAATTCCTCCTCCAGAGCCAGATGTTGAAATTCCCGAAGCGGCATACCCTCTCCCTGAGTTACAATTGAACAAGCCAATCATTTGCCCTGAGTGTGACAGCAGGTTCGAAGCTCCACTCGATATCCAGGCCACTAGATGCCCTGTATGCGGAGATAACATCGTCCTCTGAGGTCTCTGATGACGTCGATATTGCTCGCCTCAGCCTCCCAACGCCGGTATGACTGGCTGTGCAGCTTCCTAACCGATGATGAGTCCAAAATAGAGTCTCGCCCCCTAATCTCTCCGGAGCCTGCTCCCTCCAATGGGATAGACGTGAGAGTGCAGACCGAAGCCACATGCATTGCAAAGGCGAATGCCGCAGCCAGTGAGATGACGATATCAGGAGATTCTCATGATCTGGTCATCGTCGCAGACACACTAGTGGAAGACCCAGAGGACCCTCTCATCGCCATGGGTAAGCCGGGCGACGTCGTCTCAGCCACTGCAATGCTGCTCAGACTGTCGGGCCGGAGGCACCGCGTCTGGTCCTCAACAGCCCTGCTTTGGCCGCCGGACAGAGATAGGGAGGGAACTGAGACCCTGCATGGAGGATGGAGCGCAGATATCTGGACGGAGTCGGCCATCGTCGAATTCGACGACCTATCTGCAGACACTCTAGCTGATTTGATTCTCAGCGAATCTTGGGCCGGGAAGGCGGGCGCCTACGATCTAGCCGGGGAAGCCGGCGCTAACGCAAATCTGGTAGAGGGACGCGAGGTTACTGTGCTTGGATTCGCACCTGCGGCCATCGACGCGTTGCTCGGCGTTCTGAACTAGACAAAGACCACGCCACCGTGCTTGAGCACGAAGTCACGCTGCAACTCGTCGAACCACTCCAGCATCGCCGAGTTGAAACGCACGGAGATAATCTCGGAGTCCGTCAGCAGGTCGTCCTGAATCCCCTTCAGGGTACCAGGTGCTGCTCCACAGGACACACAGGCCCCGTCTAAGTCGAGGATTAGTGAAAGCGCCCTACTGCCGCTGTTCAGCACCTCTATGGATGCCAGCGTCACGACTAGACTCCCTCCATGTCCATCCAAGGCCGCCCTGACAGGGCCGAGCCGTGCCATCAGCGCTGGGACGAGGTCACTGTCGTCTGTCTCGAAAAGATTGACCACAGAGAGGGCTTCCAGACGGGCGATTTCCTCCGGATCGTGAGACTCTGAAACTCTCCTCTGAGCCTCCTTCTCCATCGCCGCTTCAATCTGTGCGCGGTAGGCCTCTTCGATGGTGTCAGAGACTGGAGTAGGGGTGTCTTCGTCCTCTGTCATGATTGGCTGGAAGGGGTATCTGATTTTAGGGTGACCTAAAAATATAGGAGACATTCAAAAGGGGGCTGAGTTGGAAGATGCCCATGGAACATGGCGAGTCTGATATCGAGGCGCTGTTGGAGATTCGAAATCTGCATGCTGGAATCGGCAATACGCAGATACTGAAGGGTATTGACCTCAGTATTGCCCCTGGAGAAATACACGCCATAATGGGGCGAAACGGGAGTGGCAAGACGACCGCTGCCAACATCATCATGGGACATCCCGATTTCGAGGTCGAAGAGGGCGAGGTACTGCTTTCAGGGGAGAATCTGTTGGAGTTAGAACCATGGGAGAGGGCGCGTGAGGGCGTGTTCCTGTCATTCCAGTACCCTCAAGCAGTCCCTGGGCTTCAAGTCGGCAACTTCCTCAGGAAGTCTGTCGCAAGCATCAGGGGAGAAGAAGCCGCTAAGGGTGCTGATTTCAGGGGAGAGTTGAATGAGGCTATGGATACTCTCGACATACCTCGGAGCTTCCTCTCCAGATACGTCAACGATGGTTTCAGCGGCGGCGAGAAAAAGCGCTTCGAGATATTGCAGTTGCTCCTACTCAAACCCAAGTTGGCCATATTGGACGAGACCGACAGCGGCCTCGACATAGACGGCATCAAGACCGTCGCGGCAGGAATTAACGCCGCCGTCAGGGGAACTGACTCAGCCGCACTCATCATCACACACTACTCGCGCATTCTTGAGCATGTCCAGCCAGATAAGATCCATGTCCTGATAGGAGGTCAGATCGTTGCCACAGGAGGTCCTGAGCTCGCTATGCAACTAGAAGAGCGGGGTTACGAGTGGCTGGACTCGAAGGCTGAGGCGGAGGGAATAGCATAATGCCAGCCAACCAGGTAGCACAGGAGGCCGTCGGAGACTACAAGGCCGGATGGCACGACCCGGAGAACTCCTCAATCCGCTTCGACTTTGGACTCTCCGAGCAGGTCGTCAGAGAAATCTCGGCGATCAAGGAGGAGCCGCAGTGGATGGCCGACATCCGTGTCAAGGCGTTCCACCACTTCATGGAGCGCCCGATGCCCACATGGGGTTCCACCGAGTTGCTCAACTCGATTAAGTTCGATGAGATCTGCTACTTTCTACGCTCGGGCGAAGGCACGGAGGGTGACTGGGATGATGTTCCCGAGGCCATCCGGAACACCTTCGACAAACTGGGCATACCTGAGGCCGAGCAGAAGTGGCTCTCGGGGGTGACAGCACAGTACGAGTCGGAGGCCGTCTACCACAGTATCCGCGAGGACCTCGAGAAGCAGGGCGTCATCTTCCTCGACATGGATAGTGGCCTCCGTGAGCATGAGGACATCGTGAAGAAATACTTCTGCAGCATCATCCCCTACCAAGACAACAAGTTTAGCGCGCTCAACACTGCCGTATGGTCGGGAGGCTCGTTCATCTACGTCCCCAAGGGGGTTCACGTCGAGATGCCGGTGCAGGCCTACTTCCGCATCAACGCCAAGAACATGGGTCAGTTCGAACGCACACTGATAATCGCCGACGAAGGCTCGTCGATCCACTACGTTGAGGGCTGTACTGCCCCCACCTACTCTACCGATTCACTGCACAGTGCCGTCGTTGAGCTCATTGCGATGCCCGGTGCATACATCCGCTACACCACAATCCAGAACTGGTCGAACAATGTCTACAACCTAGTCACCAAGCGGGGCATCGCACACGAGAACTCGACTATCGAATGGGTCGACGG
>Ga0206679_10002937_pt1 | contig 13319 bp, 10 predicted proteins | sample M110012015metaG_FD_155464 | JGI IMG/M metagenome (GOLD analysis project Ga0206679, IMG submission 155464) | Ammonia-oxidizing marine archaeal communities from Monterey Bay, California, United States - M1 100m 12015 | ecosystem: Environmental > Aquatic > Marine > Intertidal zone | place: USA... | reverse complement strand
TTCTGCAGTAGCCCTTGAGTTATTTCATAATTTTGCACTGGTACATGACGATATCGAGGACGAATCTTTACTGCGCCGCGGGAAACCGACTTTACATCTTCAACACGGGATTGCTCTTGCGTTAAATTCTGGAGATGCTCTGCTGGGCCTGGTACATGAAACTCTGCTGAAAAACCACTCAAGATTGTCAAGCGCACTTTCTTTTCTTATTCACCGGCATTTGAACAATGTCATGCGGGCGACTTTTGAAGGGCAGGCACTCGATATCGGCTGGGTCGCAAAAAGAACTTTTCCTGACCGTGCAGAATACCGTGAAATGATCGGCAGAAAAACAGGCTGCTATTCCGGAAGGGGGCCCTGTCAGTGTGGAGCATTGATTGCCGGTGCCACAGAGTCGGATCTGGAAACAGTCGGTAGTTTTGGAGAAGCGATTGGCATCGGTTTTCAGGTTCGTGATGATTTGTTGAACTTAACAGAAAAAAGTGGAAACAAGGCCCCAAGCGCAGGTGCCGGAGGTTATGGAAAAGAACGCGGTGGCGACATTGCTGAAGGGAAGCGTACCTTAATCACCATCGAACTGCTGGAGCGCCTCTCGGAAACAGATGCGAAGCGTGTACGCAGTATTTTATTAGCAGAACGACAACAAGTCTCAGAGGCTGATATAGAATGGTGTATAGCCCGTGCTGAAAGTACAGGCACTTTGAATGTCGCTGCAGATTACTGTCAAAAACAGGCCGTTCTGGCTTCATCCGCTTTGAAAAAACTCCCCGAACATCCCGCCAAAGCATTGCTTGGAGAACTTGTTGACTATCTGACAATAGACCGAAAAGCTTAAGCAAGACTAAAAAAAGAATCGACTTATCACCATAAAACTGATAAAAATGGGTGTTAGCTTTTAATCTGTAAATTTTTCAGCTTGCTCAAAACAATGCGGATCACATGGCCCGAACAGAAGAAAATTTATTTAATCTGCTGGCTCTACCGGTTAAAACTAAAGGTTATGAACTCATAGATGTCGAATTTAACAGGCATGGTTCTGAGCAAACAATACAGTTATTTATTGACAGTCCGCTCGGAATAGGGATGGATGACTGTGTAGCTGTTAACCAGGTGGCTATGGATGTCCTGGGTAGTGATGATCATATTTTTAAAACGTATACTCTAGAAGTTTCATCGCCCGGAATTTTCCGCAAATTAAAAACGCCTGAACACTTTATGGCATTCAGGGGGCAGCGTATTAAGGTACGGCTGCAGCAAAAGATACTGGGAGTCAAGAACGCAGTCGGTAAGCTTGAAGAGTGTTCAGAAGAGGAAATACGCTTAATTCTGGAAACAGACGGCTCAAAATTAGTAATTCCACATTCGCAAATAACAAAAGCGAACCTAGAACCAATCTTGGATTTTTGACTGTCTGATAGAATTATTGAACGAAAACGTACAACAAAAAAGGAAATTTTGAAAGAGAACTTATTTGAAATCATCAAGGACTTTTCTAAAGAGAAAGGTTTGGACCACGAAGTTGTGATTAAGTTGGTTGAAGAGTCACTGATACAGGCAGCTCAACGTAAACTTCCGTATAATGAAATTGAAGGTCAGATTGATGAAAAAACCGGTAAAATAAACTTATCACATTTTAAGGAAGTTGTTGAAATAGTAGAAGATTCAAACAACGAAATTTCAGTAGAAGATGTAGAACAAATTGATCCGAATGCAGGTCTTGGTGATGAAGTTGAGTACGAAATAAGTGATCGTGAATTTTTACGAATTGCGCATTCTACGCGTCCAATCATTTTTGGCAGTTTAAAAGAAGCAGAACGGCAAATGGTTGTTTCTACATTTACTGACAAGATTGGCGAAGTTTTGACCGGAAACGTAATACGTGTGGAACCAAACGGCCGTATAGCTTTTAGTTTTCAAAATAAAGTAGAAGCATATTTATTCAGACGTGAGCAGATTTACGGTGAGAATTTTACATTCGGAGATCATGTCCGCGTACTTTTACTGGACGTAAATGACAATCCACATAAAGATTCTCAACTAACGATTTCAAGAACACATCCGGGCTTACTTATTAAGATGTTTGAAATGGAAGTACCTGAAATTTTTGATGGCATTGTCAAAATCGTCAATGCTGCCAGAGAACCTGGTCGCAGAGCAAAAATTTCAGTTTATTCCACAGATGAAGATGTGGATCCCGTTGGTTCATGTGTAGGTATGCGGGGTAGTCGTGTGCAGACAATTGTCAATGATTTGAATGGTGAAAAAATTGATATTGTACGTTGGAGTGAAGACATAGATCAATATACTTGTAATGCACTTGCACCTGCGGAAATAGAGAGTCTTGAAATTGACGAGGAAGCAAATCAAATAGATGTGATTGTCGCTCAGAATCAACTTTCTCTGGCAATTGGTCACAAAGGACAGAACGTTCGCCTTGCATCAAAATTAATCGGCTACAAAATCAATATCGTTGCCAATGAGGATGAAGAACTTTCCATTGACGAACAGTTGGAAAAAGAATTAGCGAAATCTAAAGAAAACGGTGAAAGTAGTTCGGAAGTTGTTACTGAAGTTGAAAGTCCGGCAGAGGAGCTTGCTGAAGAAACTGAAGACCCCGCAGAAGAAGCGGAGGCGCTTGTTGAGGCTGAAGAAAGTAAAATTGCTACTGAAGTTGAAAGTCCGGCAGAGGAACTAACTGAAGAAACTGAAGTCTCCGCAGAAGAAGCGGAGACGCCTGTTGAGACTGAAGTAGCTGAAGCAGTAGAGGAAAAAGTAAAAACTAAAGCTAAAGCTGGGACAAAAGCTAAAACTAAGGCAAAAGCTAAAACTAAGGCAAAAGCTAAAACTAAGGCAAAAGCTAAAACTAAGGCAAAAGCTAAAACTAAGGCAAAAGCTAAAACTAAGGCAAAAGCAGAAGTTGAAGCAGAATCATCAGAATCATCAGAATCAACCAGCTGAAAACAGCACGTGGTAGAAACAATTGCACCTGTATCAATAATCAGTAGAAATAAATAAAGGAATTCATGTCTGAAGTAAGAGTATTTGAACTGGCAAAAGAGTTAAATATGCCGGCCAAGCAACTGCTCACCAAGATACGCAAAGCTGGAATTCCAGTTACAGGTAACTTTTCAGAACTATCTTTGGATCAAGCCGAGATAGTTAGAAAAATGGCAAAAAGCGTTAAAGGCATTGTCATGCCTAAAGCTGTAAAAGCCGCCGGTGTAAGCCGCACGAAAGCAACTGCTAAAGTTACTGAAGATAATGCAGAGGGCAAGCAAGCTAAAGCGAAGAAATTGACACAATCTCGACTAAATCCAAATTAGATGAAGCGGTAGTTGAAGATGCACCAAAAAGACGTGTACGCAGGAAAAAGAAAGATAACGAAGAACTTACGCCGAAAACTAAAACCCCTGCTGAAGAAAAAGCTGCTGTAGATGTAGCAATTCCGAATGCTGAAATTACTGAAGATAATGTTCCGGTTCAGGATGAGGTTCTTCAGGAAGCTGATTCGACAGAACAAGCAGTTGATGAAGTACCACTGAGCGAAGAGCAAACACCTTCCACTTTTGAAGAAGCTGGACCGAAAAATGTCATCGAACCATCTGCTACAGTAGGTACATTAGAACAAACCACGGAAAGAACGGCTGACACTGCAAAAGAAGCAAGATCTGCTGGAGATAAAAAGCCTAACAAGAAAAAAGTTGTTTTCAAGCATCATCATTCTGCTGACGAAGAAGTGCCCGGGAAGAATAAAAATTTCCGCCGACCTGATTTAGAAGAGAAACGCAGGGGCGGAGGTGGACAAAGAGATTATTTCTTCCGCGATAGGAAGCCTCGTCACCGTAGGAAAGATCAGCAACATGGCCGTCGACATGAAAAAGCAGCCAAAAAGTCTGTTGACTCCAATGTGCCTAAGCACGTTTTCAATCCGCGTAAAAAGAATATCCGGATCGGCAACCATGTTGTTGTCGCAGAACTTGCAGGATTGATTGGTATAAAAGTGCCGGAAATCTTAAAAAAACTGATGGGACTCGGCATTATGGCTACAATCAACCAGACAATCACCGGTGAAACCGCGGAACTGATTGCCGCAGATTTTGACGTGACAGTTGAAGTGGTTACCTTCGAGTTGACTGATCTGCTGAAAGAAAATGAGCCAGATGCAGCAGATTTGGAAGCTCGTGCACCGATTGTGACAATCATGGGACATGTTGATCACGGGAAAACTTCTCTACTCGATAAAATCAGGGAAACCCGCATCGCGACCGGTGAAGCAGGCGGCATTACCCAGCACATAGGCGCATATCATCTGAAGGCTGGTGGAAACAGGGTTACATTCCTCGACACACCAGGACACGAGGCTTTTACCTCGATGCGTGCCAGAGGAGCAAATATCACTGATATCGTTGTACTTGTGGTAGCCGCGGATGATAAAGTTCAACCTCAAACCATTGAAGCAATTCAGCACGCCCGTGCAGCCGATGTGCCGATAATTGTAGCGGTGAATAAAATTGACCGTCCTGAATCTGATCCAATGAAAATTCAACAGGAACTGCTCAGCCATGAATTGATTCCTGAAGATTTAGGTGGAAGTACAATCTTTGTGAAGGTCTCTGCAAAAACAGGTGAAGGAATTGACGAACTGCTGGAAATGATTCATTTACAGTCAGAAATCCTCGAGCTGAAAGCGACCCCCAAAGGACTTGCGCGTGGAACCATCATTGAGTCACGAGTACGTAAAGGACAGGGGCCTGTCGGTACTGTTCTGGTTCAGCGCGGCACACTCAAGATCGGTGATTATTTCGTCATGGGCAGTATCCATGGAAGAATACGTGCGATGTTTGATGAAAGCGGCAACGCGATGTTAGAAGCCGGACCGTCTATTCCTGTAGAAATTTCTGGTTTGAGCAACGTACCTGAAGTTGGTGAAATATTTGTTATTCTTGAAGATGAAAAGAAAGCTCGGCAAATTGCAGAGGAACGTGAGCACAAACTCAGAGCAGAAACTATCATGGATGATCAGAAAACAAGTCTTGATAACCTGTTCAGTAAAATTGAAGAAGGTCAGGCAAATGAACTTCGTCTGATCTTAAAAGGAGATGTGCAGGGTTCAGTCGAAGCTCTTAAATCATCACTTGAACAAATTGGTGATCAAAGGATTTCACCGCGTTTTCTCCTGTGTTCAGTTGGTAATGTTACCGAAACAGATATTACATTAGCATCTGCTTCAGACGCAATTATTGTCGGTTTCAACGTGAAGATGGATGCAAAAGCCAAAGAAATACGTGCTGTAGAAGGTGTTGATGTAAGACTTTATGACGTTATTTACAACGCATTGGATGATGTCAAAGCGGCCATGGAAGGACTTTTAGAACCAGAAATCAGGGAAGAAATCCTTGGACATCTAGAAGTACGTCAGGTCTTTTCCGCAGGTAAAAACGGTATGGTTGTCGGAGGCCTCGTCACTGATGGGAAGCTCTTAAGAAATGCCATGATACGCGTATTACGAAAAGAAGAAAGTATCTTTGAAGGTTCTATCATCTCACTCAAACGATTCAAAGACGATGTCCAGGAAGTAGCACAGAACTATGAGTGCGGAATGGTGCTGGATTTTACCGAAATTGAAGATGGAGATATTGTGGAAGCATACGAGCAAATTGAAGAGAGCGCACGCCTCTAAATAAGACCATGAAAAAAACAGGAAGAAGTAGTTTCAGCACACTGGTGCAACGTAGACTCTCCGAAATTCTTCTTTTCGAAAGTAAAGACCCACGATTCAAAAGAGTTACCATCAGCAGAGTAGAAGCTGCACCTAATATGTCATCCGCAAAAGTCCATGTTACGATTTTTCCTTCAACAGGACAGCAAAAACTGGTTGACTCATTAAACAATGCTGCAGGATTTTTCAGCATACAACTGGGTAAGGTTCTCAAAACACGGAACACACCGCAATTAACTTTTGTGTATGACGCAGGCTTTGACCACAGTGATGAAATTGAAATGTTGTTGCGCAGTGTACTTCCGAAAGACTCGGATCAGTCTCAAGAATCTGATCTTGATCTAAATGTTGAAACTGCTGAATGATTTGTTGGTTTTTTGCTAATACGAATGAGTTGCTTGCGCATAATCAGCATTGACAAGCCGAAAGGCTGGACTTCTTTTGATGTCGTTCGTTTTGTAAAACGACAGTTTCAGGAAAATAAAGTCGGACATCTCGGCACTTTAGATCCCATGGCAACAGGTGTCCTGCCTGTTTTTCTCGGACAAGCTACCCGTCTTATTCCACTCTTTAATAATGTAGACAAAACTTACCGCGCGATTTGTAAGTTCGGAGAATCAACCGACACCTATGACGCGGAGGGTACTGTCACACGGACTCTTGATCCTTCCTTTTTAAATACGCAAGAAGTAACAAAAGCGGTTTACTCATTTCTCGGACAGCAGGAACAGCAAACACCTGCCTTTTCTGCCGCAAAAGTCAAAGGAGTTCCTGCCTACAAACTTGCAAGAAAAGGGATGAAGGTGCCTGTCAAAATTCGCACAGTAACATTCCACGAATTAAAGGTTGAGTCTGTTGAACTGCCTTTTGTGCAATTCAAGGTACACTGTTCAAAAGGAACCTACATCCGGACACTGGTAAATGATCTGGGACTTTTACTGAAAGTAGGTGCACATCTTACATCTTTGGAACGTTTAGCATGTGGAGCATGGTTTCACAGTGACAATTCAGTCACAATCGAGCAATTGAAACAAATGGAAAGTGACCCGGATGTACCGTGGATTTCTCCTTTAAAACTGTTGAATCACCTTTATACTGTCTGTGCAACATCTCAAATGTTGGCTGACATAAAACACGGTCGTCGAGTAGAAGTTCCGGAACCTCCTGATACTGAGAAAAACACCAAAAAGTATGCAGAATATGAATTTTCCGCAGAATTGAAGCAAATTCTGACAAAAGTTTTGGATTCAGACCACAATTTGGTTGCTATCGGTTACTTAATGTGGGAGAATGACGACTGTTATTTTCAACCATCAAAAGTTTTTATCTAGTTAAGAAGATTATTTAATATGTTAACAAAAAACCGAAAAGTCGAAATTGTAAACAAGTTTGGAAAAAACAATTCCGATACTGGCTCAACTGAAGTGCAGGTTGCATTATTAACTGAGCGTATCAATTCATTGACTGATCATTTACGTAGTCAGCCCAAGGATTTCAGTTCCCGCAGAGGTTTACTGAAACTCGTAGGTCAACGTCGTAATTTTATGAGTTACCTTAAAAAGAGAAATATTGACGCACACGGAGCTATATCAAAACAGCTTCAGATTCGCGTCAAGTGACTCAAACAGAACTTCACAGAGGACTTGTCCACGGGGGCTGGTCTTCTGCATGGTATTTATTGGCAAATGCCCTTTTGTACCATTTCTTTTCCCCCGTATCCTGTAACATGAAGTCTGCTTCCCCTCTTTCTGTTGTCCTTTTTAGTTTGGTGAGAATGAATTTCTTGAAAATATCATGAAGCTATATGGCAGAGAACTGGATTAATATTAAATTTAATGGACCAGAAATAGTAGGAAACAGCATGTTACCATTTAAGAATACCGAGAGACATTTGAACGAGGCTTAGTCCTGAGTCTGAATCGGTAGAACGTTGATAATTAGGAGTATAATGAAAATTGTAGAAAGAGAATTCGGACCGGCAACTATGAAGCTGGAAACCGGAAGAATGGCCAAACAGGCCAACGGATCCGTATTAGTTACATACGGTGATACAGTAGTATTAGTTGCTGCAACTGCAGCAAAAGGATCAGGAACAGGTGCGGATTTTTTCCCCCTTTCCGTTTTTTATGTTGAAAAAGGTTATGCCTCCGGAAGAATTCCTGGAGGTTTCTTAAAACGCGAATCACGTCTTTCGGACAGTGAGACACTAATTTCACGTATTATTGACCGACCATTGAGACCGGCTTTTGAAGATAACTACCTTGCAGAAACTATGATTGCTGCAACAGTCTTAAGCCACGATCTTATCCATCCTTCTGATGTTGCCGCGATGAACGGTGCTTCAGCGGCATTGGCAATTTCTGACATCCCTTTTCACAATCCTCTGGGTGGTGTAAGAGTAGGTCGTATCGATGGTAAATTTGTCACAAATCCCAGTCCTGAAGAACTCGAAGTTAGTGAACTGAACATCTTCATGGCTGCATCTAAAGATGCGATTTTAATGGTTGAGGGTGAATCAAGCGGTGTTAGCGAATCAGTGATGCTGGACGCACTCTGGTATGGTCAGGAAGCAGTTTTGCCGATCATTGAGATGCAGGAAGAGTTGATGCAGAGTGTTGGCAAGAAAAAACGTACAGTCGATGTACCGCCAGTAAATACTGAACTAAAATCCAAAATTGAAGCGATTGCACCTACACGTCTGCGTGATGCTCTCGGCATCAAAGACAAGATCGAACGCTACGAACGTTTGGACACATTACGTGATGAAGTCAGCAATGAGATTCTCGGAGACTCACCGGATTCAGATTCCTCAAAAGAGCTCAAACAAATTTTTGCTGACATCAAAAAAGATGAAATGCGCTCCAGCTTGATTACAAATAAGATCCGGATAGATGGACGAAAGCCTACAGAAATTCGCCCAATCACCTGTGAGACAAAAGTTTTACCACGTACGCATGGTTCAGCCTTGTTCACACGTGGAGAAACACAGGCACTTGCTGTTACCACCTTAGGTGCACGTGAAGATGAAAAAATGATTGAATCACTTGACGGTATTTCTTTCAAAAGGTTCATGCTGCATTATAACTTCCCGAGTTTTTGTGTTGGAGAAACACGAGCACCACGCGGTCCGGGACGTAGAGAAATTGGACACGGAACTTTAGCAGAGCGTGGATTGACACCTGTTGTTCCTACCAAAGCTGAATTTCCTTATACAATTCGCCTGGTTTCCGAAGTTCTTGAATCAAACGGTTCATCTTCAATGGCTACTGTTTGTGCCGGTTCTCTGGCCATGATGGATGCAGGAGTGCCTCTTAAAGATGCGACTGCAGGGATTGCCATGGGTTTGATCAGCGACGGTAAAAACAACGTTATTCTTTCAGACATACTTGGTGACGAAGACCATCTGGGTGACATGGATTTCAAGGTTGTTGGTACTGAAAACGGAATCACTGCCCTGCAGATGGATATTAAGATTAAGGGACTTGGACGTGAAGTCGTTGAGCAATCCCTGATGCAGGCTCGTGAAGGTCGGTTACATATTTTAGGAAAGATGGCGGAAGCACTGAAAGAATCCCGTGGAGGACTTTCTACTTATGCACCTCGCTTCATCACTCATAAAATATCACCAGATAAAATAGGTACCGTTATTGGCCCAGGTGGTAAGATGATCAAGAGCATTGTCGAAAAAACCGGTGTAAAAATTAACATCGATGATGACGGCATTGTTTCCATCATGTCACGTGACCATCAAGCTGTGGATGATGCTCTGGAAATTGTCCAGAATCTCACCCGTACAATTGAGATCGGCGAAACTTATACCGGACCAGTCAAGAAGGTGATGGACTTTGGTGCATTTGTCGAAGTTTTTCCTGGTACAGAAGGTCTTGTACATATTTCAAATCTGGCAGAAGGCCGAGTCGAAAAAGTTACCGATGTTTGTAAAGAGGGTGACATTGTCACCGTCAAAGCAACCGGAGTTGACAGACGAGGTAAAATCCAGCTTAGCATCAAAGACGTTTAAGTCAGAACATCTACGACTTAGCGAGGTTTAAACACCAGACTGCTGACCTCATCTTCGGACATAGGTCAGCAGACATTCTTTCCAAATACAGTATTTCTCAGTTATTTTATTAATTCCTCAAAATCAACTGAGACGAGTCTCTAATCCACAAGCAGACACTATTAGTTTGAGTTTGGCCTTGTCACAGGCTAAGGTGGAACGGATTATTTCTGCATCACCTCACCAAAATTTTCAACTTCTGTATGAACCTTGTCATTACTGATTCAGGACTAGGCGGTCTCTCTGTCTGCGCCCAGTTGGTGCATCTTTTAAAAGAAAGTGCCGGTTCCGGAAATTCAACTAATCCTGCTGATGGTCTGAAGATCAGCTATATAAACGCAGTTCCTGCAAATGAACGCGGTTATAATTCCATGTCCGGAAAAGCGGAGCAGATTGCGGTATTTGAAAAGATTCTCCGAAACACAAAAAAACTGATTAAACCAAATTACATTTTTGTTGCTTGCGGAACTCTGTCTGTACTTTTAAAAGATTTGCCGTTTAAAAAAGATAACAAGAATTTGATCGAAGGTATTCTACCGATTGGTTTCAAACTTCTTCTGGAGAGTCTACATCAAAATAAACGAGCAACCGCTCTCATCTTTGGGACTCCAACTACTATAAATGCTAATACTTTTCAGGATGAACTTTTTCAACATGGAATTGAACAAAGCCGGATTATTACGCAAGCGTGTCCAGAACTGGCAACTCAGATTTCAAATGATCCGGATGGTTCATTTGTCGCAGCACGAATTCGGCACTGGGTTCAGCAGGCTTTAAGTCAATTAACAGCGGACAACTCAGAGCCTTTACTGGTTTTTCTGGGCTGTACCCATTATGCATACCGTGAGGAGCTCTTCCGAAAGTCTTTCATACAGGAAGGCCACAGTCAGATTTCTATACTCAATCCAAACCTTGCTACAGCCGAGTCTTTGCGTAATATTGTCCTGCAGAGTCAAGTCGCGGATAAAAACCAATCAGCTGATATTTCCCTTGAATTCCTTTCACCATACACAATTCCGGAACAGGAAGTTATCACACTCACGCAACTGCTGAAAACTGTTTCAGTTGAAACCGCCGCGGCCTTTCAAAATGCCAGAATTTCACCCGAGCTGCTTGCTGAATGAACCATGACCGCAACTGATTTCGAACAATACAACCTTCTATCCAGACTGAAAAACTCTGGGCTGTTGGACTCAACCGGTGAATCAAAAACCTGGTTTGGCCTGCTTAATCTAAGTGATTGTCCAGCAGATGAGTTTCCGGACGTCGGACAAATCTCTGATTATATTTTTGCTGAAATTGAGCTGCCTGAAATACAAATTTTTCTGCTACTGATTGAGAGAAAACAGAAAGAGCCATGGACGGAAAACACAGCTTCTGTACATTTTCAGCAATTGTGTGAAATCAAAATCCAAAACACTAATCACCATCTGCAGAACACTGAATTAATAAAAAGGGGCTGTGTCTGGAAAGACAGGCTTTCTGCCGATAATCTACAAGAAATAATAACACAAAATCCGGATGCACCGCTGGAATCCGTTGCCAGAAACAGACAGTGCGTTATCGTCAACACTCTGCTCAACCATTGCGTCGAAGTCCTCAATATCCCAAAACCGTGGGGGCATGAAGGCTGGTTCACAGGAGTTGAAAAACGTGGTGTGGTGAAAGTCGCAGACGAATACGGAAAAACAGAATTGCCTTATGCACTGACTCTTTTCAAAAAACAACTGCTTGGGGATTACTCAGCATCTTTGATCTTACTCAAAACTCTGAATCCTGTTGCAGAGGATGTGGTTGGAGATTTGTATTATGAAATGCATGAAGAAAAGTGGGAAGTTTATGTAGTGACAGAAATTGATAAAGACGCCTGGCCTTCCGGAACAGGAATCATCAAGGCAGGACTTCATCCGGACAAAATAGTGGAATATCAGCAAAATCATGCAGAAAAATGGCCAGAGGTTCTTCTCAAAGATTTTAAACAGGCCATTGCTGAATATGAAAATGTTAGACGTCAAATTGATGAATCTACAACAGAAATTTCAACTGAACTTTCTGCACAGGAACTCTCACTCAGGGAAAAAGCTGCTGAATTTGTCGGAGACTGTTCTGTCAAAGTAGGAGATATTGTCAGTTTTCCTGTGTTTCAACTGCACTCTTTACAGCATGGAATCAAGGTCATAGAATTTCAAACACCGCATTACGAACGTCTGATTGTGATGTTTGCGCAAAAAGTCCTCACCCAGAAACATTGGGATACAGCAGATGCCTTAAGTAAAATGCATCCGGGAGTTTATCATCAGCCGGAACTGGAAAGACTTTTTCAATCAGCAGGTATACTGGTGGAGCGTTTTGTTGATTTTCCGCAGTTCACTGCTGACCGCATTTCTCTAGACACTGGACAGACATGGGATGATCAACTCGGCGAACAATACCATTTGCTAATTAGTATCTCCGGACAGGCTACTGTTTTTCCGGAAAACGGTCAGACTGTTATTTTGAATCCTGAAGAAGCACTTTTTTTACCCGTCGGCATGGGAAGCTATCAGTTGAAAAGCACGGCAGATACTCCGTTAATTTACTTAAAGGCAATGCCGAAATAACACATGATTGTAGAAGTTGCCCTTAATTTACCGCTCCGTAAGTCTTTTGATTACCGCTGGCCAGATAATCTGGCACGTGTTCCTGAAGCAGGGTTACAGGTACTGGTACCTTTCGGCGCACAGAAAAAAGGTGGAGTTGTCGTAGGTGTTAAAGAGAAATCCGACTTCAGCCGTTTAAAATCAGTTGAAACACTGGTTGATGAGGAACCGCTTTTTTCCGCTGAAATGCTGGAACTCACCAAGTGGACTTCTGAATACTATTTTTGTGCCTGGGGTGAAACCCTGAATTCCGCAATTCCCGGCGGACTCGCCTTACGGTTACGTACCACTTACACTCCAAGATCCAGCTCACTTCCACGTCTTGACAAACTAAGCGAGGCACCGCTTTCACTGATTCGTAAACAAGATACATGGACACAGCAGGAGTGGCTTAAATGCAACCCTGATGAACGTGATCATCAAATTCTGCGGGGCTGGATGGCGAATGAGAATGTGCACACAAGTCACCTTTTACTTGGACAAAAAGCTAAAGCTAAAATGGAGCGCTGGGTCAGCTTGCTCAAAGTCGATGAACTAAATAAATCCGCAAAACGACGTAAATCAAAACGTGAGCAAATATTTGAAATTTTGGCAGAGAATCATACTGTCTGCTGGAGTGATATTCAAAACAGAGTAAATGCGCCGTCACAAGCCTTAAAGAAACTTAAAGAAGAAGGTTACATTGATTTTTTTGAAAAACGCGTTTACCGCCGTTTTATTGAAGGTGAACTGCCTCAGCTTGAAGCATTTCAGGATTTAAATCAGCAACAGAAACTCGCCTTCGATGTGCTTGAGGATTCGCTCGAAAAAGGCGCATACCGCACTTTTTTACTTGAAGGTGTAACTGGAAGCGGAAAAACAGAAATTTATCTTCATGCGGTACGTGCTGCACGTAATTTAG
>Ga0206679_10002929_pt1 | contig 13356 bp, 10 predicted proteins | sample M110012015metaG_FD_155464 | JGI IMG/M metagenome (GOLD analysis project Ga0206679, IMG submission 155464) | Ammonia-oxidizing marine archaeal communities from Monterey Bay, California, United States - M1 100m 12015 | ecosystem: Environmental > Aquatic > Marine > Intertidal zone | place: USA... | reverse complement strand
CTCTCATATCAAGCAACTTCTGCGCACAAGCCAGAAAGGAGTAGTCGGTATTTGATTTTTTTGTAAATACCGGATAATCAACATCACCCAATACTTGAGCTTGCTTGATTTCACTGTCCCAATATGCGCCCTTCACTAAACGAACCATTAACTTTAAATTGTTTTTTCGGCTTAACTCATAAAGCCAATCCAAAACATAGGGAGCTCGTTTTTGATAAGCTTGAACCACAACTCCAAAACCTTGCCATTTTGAGTGTGCAAAACTCTTGGCAATCTCACTAATAACATCGAGTGATATGTCCAACCGATCACACTCTTCTGCATCAATATTGATGGCAACATTGTAGTTTTGTGCAATTTCAATCAAAGTCAATAGCTTTGGAACCAATTCTTTTAAAACACGCTCCTTATGCATAAAATCGTAGGCTGGGTGAAGTGCAGAGAGTTTTACAGATATCCCGTCTGCTAAAAAAATATCACCTCCCTTATTATTTTCTCCAATCGCAATCAAGGCATTTTTATATGCTAAAAAGTAGCGATCTGCATCAGCCATTGTCCATGCCGCCTCTCCCAACATATCGAAAGAATGTACTTCCTGACTATCAACAGCTAAGGCGCTCTCAATGTCTTCTGAAAAAACGAATTGGGTCCCGAAAAATCTCATAACACTGGCAGCGCTAAAGCGAATACCAGGCCTGGATAAAATCTCTAGTGCATGCTTAATGCGATCCTTAATGGAATCGTTATGTCCATGACTTATCATCATATCTGCAATACTAAGAGCGATAGTTGCAATACTCACTATAGAAGTTTTCCCACCTCTCAGGTGTTTTGCCCAGGGCTTATTTGAAATCTTGTCTGAAAAAAGTTTATCTCTAGTTTTATTGTCAGGAACACGTAAAAAAGACTCGGCTAAAGTCATCAATGAGAGACCCTCTTCAGTATTTAAATTGTATTCAGCAATAAACTGAGACAACAAATCTGGTTTTTTAGTTTGGCGTAATTTTGCAATCAAATCAGATGTTTTCTGACTAACCACTGCTCTTTGATTGACACTAGTTTTATCTATTTTTATTAAATTTGATAAAGCCTGGTGCTCCTTCATCACACGTGCACTTCTAACAGCTTGACGTAGGTCACTGTAATCAGTCAATAATTCATTACTAACCATTCTTACTAATGCTTAAGATATTTCAACAATATATATTATAGAATAATGAAATAATTAAGTTAAAAAATGATTGACAGCGATTAAATTTCGTATCAAAATGCCTCAAACAGAACTTAACTTGGATTAAACAATTGACCAGAAGAAAATCAGGTGGAAGAGAGGCAAGAATTGTCTTAAGAAGTACGCCATTAACTGAAGAAGAGAAGCCTGTTAAGCCTGGTGAGATTGGTGGCAGGTATAAGCCACTGAGTGATAAGCAAGTCCAGGCAATTGAAGTTAATGTTTACCGAATCCTTGAAGAAATTGGCTTTGCTGACGCAACTCCGCATTGTATTGAAACCTGTGTTGCGTTTGGTGCAGTCATGGGTGATGATGGCAGACTTAGAATGCCAAAAGAAGTGGTTAAAAAAGCTATGGACTTAGCACAAAATAGTTTGACTCTTCACGGTCAATCTCCTCAATATGATTTGGATTTGAGTGGGTCAAAAGTGCACTTCTCTACTGCGGGTGCTGCAGTTATGATTGCCGATCCTGAGAACAACGAATATAGGGAATCATTCAGTCAAGATCTTTATGACATGTCCCGAATTACTGACAAATGTGAACATATCCATATGTTTCAAAGAACCTGCGTGCTACGGGATATTAGTGACCCATTTGACCTAGATCTGAATTCGATTTATTGCTCAGTCATGGGCACCCAAAAACACATCGGAACAAGCTTCACTGAGGCAAAGCATGTGGAAGCAGGACTTGAGATGCTTCATACCATTGCTGGCAGTGAGGATAAATGGCGACTGCGCCCTTTTGTTAGTATGAGTAACTGCTTTGTTGTACCACCAATGAAATTTGCTGAAGAGTCTTTGGAATGCCTTCGTGTCGGTGTTGAAGGTGGTATGCCCATCCTACTTTTATCAGCTGCTCAGGCTGGTGCCACTGCACCACCACTTTTACCAGGTGTTGTCTCTCAAGCTTGGGCGGAATGTCTGGGTGGTCTAGTTTACGTTAATGCGATTAAACCTGGCGCACCAGCAATTCTAGGGACTTGGCCTTTTGTCTCAGATCTTCGTACTGGAGCGATGTGTGGCGGGTCGCCTGAACAAGGTTTAATCTCAGCTGCTTGTGCCCAAATGGGAGTTTATTTTGATTTGCCAACAGGCACTGCTGCAGGTATGACAGATGCAAAGTTTCCTGACTACCAGGCAGGAACGGAGCGAGCCTCAACGCATGTGGTGACTGCTATAGCTGGTGCTAATATTATTTATGAGTCAGCAGGAATGTATGCAAGCCTCTTAGGCACCTGCCCTGAAAGCTTATTATTAGACAATGATTTTTTAGGGGCTTCTATGAGAATGACAAAGGGTTTCAGTGATGACAGCAAAGAATCATTATGCTTCGAAGCTGTCAAAGATGTTTGCCTAAATAATCGTGGCCACTACCTAGGCTCTGAACAAACAATCAATGTTATGCAGAGCGAATATATTTACCCTGAACTGAGTGACCGAGACAGCCCAAATGACTGGAAAGATAAAGGTAAGCGGCTTATCTTGGATGCTGCAATCGCAAGAAAAAAAGAGATACTTGCAACTCACTTCCCTGATCATATTAGTGATAGTAAAGACGAAGAGTTGAGAAAAAAATTTAAGATTCAATTAAGTCGTAAAGCTATTGGACGAAAACCACTATAAAAAACAGTTAACATGAAAACACATGCTCAAGTAGTAATTATTGGTGGTGGCTCTCTAGGTGTGAACCTTATGTACCATCTAACGCAAGAGGGATGGACTGATATTGTGTTAGTTGAAAAAGGCGAACTTACGAGTGGCTCTACATGGCATGCAGCAGGTCTATGTCCAAATTTTAATGGCAACCACACACTCTCCCATATTCATGAATATACGATAAAACTTTACGATGAAATTCTTCCACAAAAAACTGGACTTCCTTCATCATTTCACAAAACTGGTTCTTTAAGGGTAGGACATACCGAAATTGAAGAGCAGTGGTTTCGCAACATCATAAGTAGAGCAAACCATATTGGCTGCGAAATGTATTTTGTCTCAAAAGAAGAAGCTTCAACCATAAATCCAATGATGAGTTTTGATAATGCACGTAACATCTTATATACGCCTAACGATGGACACGTTGACCCAACAACTGTAGTTACTCAGTTAGCGCAACTAGGTAAAAAAGCTGGGGCCCAGGTAAGTAACTTTAACCGAGTTATTGATATCAATATTCTATCTAGTGGTGAATATGAAGTTGTCACTGAATTGGGAAATATTATCGCTCAGCATGTTGTTAATGCTGGTGGTTGCTTTGCGCCCCAGGTTGGTGAAATGGTTGGTTCTTATGTACCCTTAGTCAATCTGCAACATCAGTACTTGATTACTGATAATCACCCAGATATTGCTGCACTAACAAAAGAACTGCCTGTCACACGTGACTCTATAGCTGCCTCATACATTCGTCAAGAGGGTAACGGAATTTTGATCGGCCCATATGAAACAAGAGGGTCTAAGCCCTGGGCATTAGAAGGAGTAGATTGGTCATTTGATAGAGAATTATTTGAAGGAGACCTAGAGCGACTTATGCCTTACTTAGAACGCTGCATGGAGATTGTGCCTTTATTTAAAGAGGTTGGTATTAGTAGTGTCATTAATGGGCTCATTACCCATACACCAGATGACAACCTACTTGTTGGACCAGTCAAAGGGTTAAGAAACTTTTGGAATTTATGCGGTGCCAGTATCGGTATTGCTCAAGGTGGTATAGGAAAATACCTAACACAATGGATGGTGCATGGACAAACTGAACTCAATATGGCTTCATTAGATTCTCGCCGATTTGATCGTTGGGCGGATAAGAAATACTGTATTACTCGCGCAATCGAGTCTTATGAAAGAATGTATGCCATGGCTGCTCCTAATGAAAACAGACCACATGGCAGACCAATTAGGGTCAGTGCGTTACATACAGTACTGGCACAGAAGGGTGCAATTCATATCGTTAATACAGGATTTGAAAAACCCGCTTGGTTTACAACAGAAACCATCAGAAAAGAAAGCCATACTTGGTCTCATAGTGAGGCTCATGAGGCTGTTGCTCTGGAGTGTGATGCTGTCGCAAACTACTGTGGTGTTACCGATATTAGCGGAACTGCAAAATTTAAAATAACAGGAAAAGATTCTTTTACATTTTTAGATCAACTGTCTTGCAATAAACTGCCTACGAAAGATGGGCGGATTGGTTTGACTCTTTTTCATGCTCCAAATGGTGGCATTATGACGGAACAAACCATTAGCCGTATCAATCAAGAACACTTTCTTTTAATGGGTGCTATAGGTTCACAGGTGAAAGATTATCATTGGCTTGAGTTGCACTCTGATGGATATGAAGTTGAAATCGAAGATATGACAGAGAGCTGGGGTGGATTACTATTAACTGGACCAAATTCTCGTCAAATACTAGAACAATGCACACGAGAAGATCTCAGCAATAACAAATTTTCTTGGTTGAGTTGTAGAAACATTACAATTGACTCAGCTTCTGTTTTCGCAATGCGAGTATCCTACGCTGGTGAGCTGGGTTGGGAGCTTCATATGCCAAGTTGGCAACTCATCTCTATCTACGAATCCCTAATGGAAATGGGAGAGAAATTTGGATTACAGGACTTTGGTGGTCAGGCGTTTAATAGTATGCGATTAGAAAAAATGTATCGTGCTTATGGCGCAGAGTTTACAGAAGAGATTTCTGCTCTAGAGGCTGGAATGGAACGATTCCTTGACCTCAGTAGAGACTTTATCGGTTCGGATAATATACGTGAACGTAAAGCTAATGGCGTCAATACAAAACTAGCATATCTAGTATTCGACGACCAAGTGCCTGCAGAATGTTTTGGCAATGAAGCTGTCTTTTTTGGTGACAAACTGAGTGGGATCATTACTAGTGGCGCTTATGGTTTTCGGGTAGGTCACAGTATTGCCTTTGCCTACCTTAAGCCAGAGCATTGTAAGGAAGGAACCAACCTTACCGTCGATACCTCAATAGGCACTAGAAAGTGTCACGTATCGATAAGTGCATCTTATGATAAGGATAATGAGAAGCTACGCCTTTAAGCTAGATTGTCTCTTGAGCAACGCAAAGAAAACACGTGAATTTTTCTGTTTAAAACCGAATGTAATTTATAATCCACCACTATGAATGAGCAAAACAAATTAAGGCAGATTAAAAGTCCATGTGTAAGTATTTGTAAATACAATCACAATAACTACTGTGTTGGCTGCAAAAGACACATGCATGAAATATTTGACTGGTTTGATTTTACTGACGAAATGCGCACAGCAATTATGAATGACCTAACAGAACGCGACATTGAAGCTACTGCTTAGTTGTTATTGAATAGTAAATAAAAATTGTAAAAACCAAACATATCTCCACAATAACAGTTGGGTTTTTATCTAAAGTTTGTCAAGTCTTTAAGCTTAACATTGTTTAAAACAACAAGTGCTATTACAGCCATAATAGTCCCCATAGCGTTTTTAAATGTTAATATTTCGCCAAAAAATAGAGCTCCCAATGCTATCGCAAAAAATGGTGTCAACAAACTAAACTCAGAGCACTTTTTAGAGCCTAAAACTTTAAGTCCAATATAGTAAAGAGTAGCCGCAATCGTAGTACTCAAAACTGAAAGAATAAATATATTAATCCAAAACACTTGATCCATATTGACCTCAGAAAGGAAAGCTCCATCAAACGACAAAAACCAATCAATCACTAACGCAAAAATGCAGATATAGAAATTAAAAGCCATAACATGCATATCTCTCATAAATGCACCAAAAACCGTTATCAGTGCATAAAAGAAGGCGGCCAAAACAAAATAAAGGTTGCCGCCACGCATCCACTCTGAAAGGCTTAATTGTTCAAAATTCATCATAAACGATACACCCATTATTCCAAATAGCAATGCAAACCATTCCTTTAATGTTGGCTGAGATTTCTTAGAAAAAACCATTAATATGTAGACAAATATTGGAATTAAAACGGTCACAAGTGCGGCTCCTAATCCTGCGGCGCCATGCTGCATTCCCATAAAATAAAAGCGCGTATTTCCAATTAAAAATATCGCCAGTAGTACTGATAATAAGAGATTTCTTTTATTAATGTTGAACGAAATTTTCATCCACAAAAGTACCGGAAAAGTCGACAGAACTGCAAAAAAATATCTATACACAACAATCTCATTCTCGCTAATATAAAACGATAAATATTTTGTTGCAATTCCTGATAGAGCCCAAGTAAAAGTAACAAGCACCATTAACAAAGACATTGTATTTTTAGACTCAATCATTCTTCAACTCATATAATTAATATAGTGCCACAAAAATACCAACCAAAATCATCGTTACACCCGTTACTTCGTTGACCCGCTTAATGACTGCCGGATTTTCAATATGTCTTCTAAGCTTAAGGCCCAATACGTTGGCTAGACTCAGCACAAAGAAAACGGTAACCCCTATAACGCCAATTACCTGAACTTCGGTTGTAATTGTTAAACTATTAAGATCAACAAATATGGGAAGAAATGATAAATAAAAAATAATGGTTTTTGGGTTAGTTACACCAACAATAAATCCCGCTAATAACAACTTCAATATTGACTCTTTTTTATTCGATTGTTCAAAGCTTACACCCTTTGAACGCCACTGCTGATAGCCAATATATATCAAATAAGAGGCTCCAAAAATTTTGACATATATCATACTATTACTAATTATCTCAGCCAATGCACTGAGAGCTAACATGGCTACTGTAACATAAATAATATCGCCAACAGTGTGCCCAAATGAAAGCCACATTGCTGGAATCGCTCCATATCTTGTTGAAATTGCTAAAACTGCAAATAAACCTGGACCAGGCGAAATCGCATAAACAAAAGTTGCAATGGTTAATGAGAGCAGTGTTAGCAAATCCATTCACAGATTATAGCTATAGCATCTGCTATAATCACAAATAATTATTAGCTACCATTTTGGTTATTAAATGAACTTAAATTATCTTGATTTTGAACAACCCATTGCTGAACTGGAAGATAAGATTGATGCCCTCGAGAGCGTCAAAGATGACGCTGATATCGCCAAAGAAATGGACTCACTTAAATTAAAAAGTGAGTTACTAACAAAAAAAATATTTACTTCTCTCTCAGATTGGCAAATTTCTCAACTTGCAAGACATCCTCAAAGACTTTACACATTAGATTACATAGAAAATATTTTTGATGAATTTACTGAACTTCATGGCGATCGTGCGTTTTCGAATGACCATTCTTTAGTTGGTGGCATAGCTAAAATAGATGATTTCGATTTCATGTTTATAGGGCAACAAAAAGGTCGCTCTACAAAAGAAAAAATTTTTCATAACTTCGGTATGACCAGACCCGAAGGTTATCGTAAAGCACTAAGGCTAATGAAACTGGCTGAAAAATTTTCACTTCCAGTCATTTCTTTTATAGACACTCCGGGTGCCTACCCAGGAATTGGTGCTGAAGAGCGTGGTCAGAGTGAAGCGATTGCAAGGAATTTATTTGAAATGTCTACTTTAAAAACACCCATCATAGCGGTCGTTATTGGTGAAGGTGGCTCTGGTGGAGCACTCGCAATTGGACTTTCTGATATAACGATGATGTTTGAATATAGCATTTATTCGGTCATCTCGCCTGAAGGCTGTGCATCCATTCTTTATAAAGATGCTTCTAAAGCAAACATTGCAGCAGAGTCTCTTAAAATGACCAGCAAACACCTAAAAAAGAACAAGCTTATTGATAAAGTAATTCCAGAACCACTAGGTGGAATTCACAGAGATCCAGAAAAGTCTTGTAATTTCCTTAAAAAAGCTCTTATAAAAGAGTTGAAGTCGTTACAAGATGTTTCTATTGAAGAACTTCTTAGAGAAAGGCACAAAAAACTTTTAGGCTTTGGTAGATTTAGCGAATAAAGACGAATTATTAATCGACAAAAAAATTGTCGTTGCCCTTAGTGGTGGTATTGATTCGGTTGTCCTTCTACATTTCTTGAACAAACACTATCCAGGCCGAGTGAGAGCTATACATATCAACCACAATCTCTCAGACTATTGCCATCAATGGCAATCTTTCTGCAAAAACCTTTGCCAGAAAGCAGATATTAATTTTAAAAGTGTTGATATATTCATCGAAAATGTATCTAACGTCGAAGAAATTGCTCGTAAAAAGCGCTATCTTTCATTAACCTCTGAATTAAATGCTGATGAAATACTTTGCACAGGCCATCATCAAGACGACCAAGCTGAAACGCTTTTATTGCAACTGTTCAGAGGTAGCGGTGTTGCCGGTTTATCTGCCATGCCGAAAAATAAAACCATTCATGACTCGCAACTATATCGACCTCTTTTGACAATCTCAAGACAACAGATAACTGACTATGCGATAGAAAACCATCTTGATTGGGTTGAAGATGATAGTAATAAAAACATCAACTTTAGACGAAATCTTTTGAGGCTTGAATTTTTACCTAAACTGTCAGCTGTCTTTACTAACCTCACAAAAAATATAGCGAGAAGCGCTAAACATCAAGCCGAAGCACTCAAATTAATGCATGATTTGGCTACACTAGATATTGCTAATCACAGCCTCATTATTAAGGATAAATTACAAGTCACTCCTTTAGTAGAATTACCAAAAAGAAGAATGGTTAATGTTATTCGTCATTATATTAGTCAGCACAAATTACTCTCTCCTTCTGATAAAGTGCTACAAGAAATTATTGCTCTAATTCATGCCAAGGCAGATGCAAAATCTATCGTTAGCTGGCATCATTATCAGGTTAGACGATATCATAACGAGCTCTACTTTTTTGACGAAAACTATACCAATTCAACTAGGCCATGCCGTTATTATGACTCATTAAAAGATTTACCTAATTTCGAGGTGCGCTTTCGTCAAGATGGTCAACGTATCAAGTTCAAAGGTAAACAGCACTCACAATCTCTGAAAAAAATTCTGCAAGAAGCGAACATCCCACCATGGGAAAGGGATCACCTAAGAATGTACTACATCGATGGTAAGTTACGGGCTATGGAAAATTTAGGTGAGATGGTTGATGGTTGAATCATTGATAAGGATTACTAACCCCAATTTTTTTCAAAAACTCAATCTCAATTCCTTCCATCTTATTTGCAGACGCTAAATCATCATGGTCATAACTCAATAAGTGAAGAATGCCATGAATGGCCATGTGAATTAAATGATCTGAAAAAGCCTTGCCCCCTAATACAGCCTCCTCTCGAACCACATCCACACAAATAACCACATCTCCTAAAATAGTTTCTCCAATTTCCAACGGTATGTCGCTTGAAAAAGAAAGGACATTAGTTACTTGATTTTTCGATCGATACTCTTTATTAAGAACCTGAATCTCTACAGGGGATACAAGACGAACTACTAACTCACTATCACCGACATCAAACTCTTGCATAAATTGCTGGCAGGTAAGTTTGAGTTTTTCCTCATCTACGGTTACATCATTAATGATATTTTGAATAACGACCATGGCTTGTGAATATTGATAAAATAGTTATTTTATCCCTAAAACATTTTACTTTGTCATCGATCATAGAAGTAGCTATACCCGTCCCTTTGCACAACACATTTGACTATTTGTGTGATCAAAAAGTTAGTATCGGTGCCAGAGTCAAAGTCCCGTTTGGGAAAAAACAAGTAACCGCTATTGTGTTGTCACATAAAAAGAAAAGTGACTTTGATAAACTACGGTCAGTTGAAGAAATACTCGACCAGGAAGCTCTTCTGTCAAAAGAGATACTTGATTTTTTATTTTGGTCATCAAACTATTACCACCATCCACTCGGTGAAGTCTTGTCTAGTGCCCTACCCAAAAATCTTAGACAAGGTAAGCCAGCGGTTATCAAAAAAATAAGTACACATAATAATACAACATCTCCATCTACCTTTGATACAACGACCGAGCAGAATAAAGCGATTAAAGAAGTTTTAAAATCAGAAAACAATTTTCATGGTTTTTTACTTCATGGTGTCACTGGCAGTGGCAAAACTGAAGTCTACCTAAACATCACTCAAGCCATACTCATGAAAGGAGGGCAGGTCCTTGTATTGGTTCCTGAAATTGGACTAACACCACAAATGATTGCTCGCTTCGAAGAGAGGATTGAAGCAAAGGTCGTTACAGTCCACTCACAATTAAATGAAACACAAAAAATGGACGCCTATCTAATGGCAAAAACAGGTGAGGCTGGAGTGGTGCTTGGAACACGTTCGGCAATTTTTACTCCCATGCCTAACCTCGGCTTAGTGATTGTTGATGAGGAGCATGATGGTTCCTTCAAACAACAATCCAGTTTCCGATATTCTGCACGGGATCTCAGCTTTATGCGGGCAAAGCTGGCAAGTGTTCCTTTAATTTTAGGTACTGCTACGCCATCACTTGAAACCTTGAAAAATGTGGTCGATAAGAAACTTACTCGACTTGTTTTGAGTTCTCGTCCTGGTCAAGCGATAATGCCAGAAATTAATTTAATTGATATGCGAAATCAGACAGCAGAAGCGTTATCAGTACCTTTGGTTGCAAAAATGAAGCATTATCTTGAAGACAATAAACAAGTTATGTTGTTCATCAATCGTCGTGGTTATGCTCCCGTATTTTACTGTACAGATTGTGATTGGAAAGCTGAATGCGATCGTTGCGACTCTGCTCTTATCTATCATCGCCACATTAATCGCCTTAAGTGCCATCATTGTGGTATTGAAAAAATACCAGAACTCAATTGCCCTTCTTGTCATCAACAAACTCTAAGGATTTTAGGTTATGGGACAGAAAGATTGGAGGAAAACCTTGAGTCTTATTTCCCCGATACAACTATTATTAGAATTGATAGAGATACCACACGCCGAAAAAGAGCTTTTGCTCTTCACTTAGAAAAAATAAATTCGGGCGAACCATGCATCATAATTGGCACTCAAATGCTAGCCAAAGGTCATGATTTTTCTAACTTGGCATTTGTTGGTATTCTGGATGTAGATGTTGGATTATTATCATTGGATTTCAGGGCCACAGAACATTTAGCTCAGCTCTTAACTCAAGTCTCTGGTAGAGCTGGAAGAAGCGACCATAAGGGCGAGGTGTCAATTCAAACTCGCTACCCAAATCACCCGATATTTAACTTTATTAGATCTTCACAATACACAAAATACGCCAGCACATTATTAAAAGAGCGTGAAAAGACTCAGTTACCACCTTATTCACACCAAGCTTTAATTTGTGCAAATTCTAAAAACAAAAACAACGCAGAAAAATTCTTAAATAAAGTTGCAGACCTTCTTAACAATATCGATATAGATTCTGTTGAAGTTTGGGGACCAGTTCCCGCCATTATTGAAAAAAAAGCCAATTACTACTACTTTAATCTTTACTTACAATCAATAAATAGAAATCAACTTCACCGAGTCATTAAAACTTTTTACAAACACCTAGAAACAATAAAAATCAACTCGTCGGTACGCTGGTTTTTAGATGTTGACCCTATAGATTAAGTCAGATTTATTTAAAGTTAAATCTTAAATGAAGTTCTTACGGATACTTTGAGAATGAATAGATTAAAAATTGTGAGCGATTGCGTTCATTGCCCTAGTGATAGTCAATAATTCTTCATCGTTTATGACATAAGGTGGCATGGTATAGAGCAATTTACCGTAAGGCCGCAACCAAACTCCATTTTCAATCAACTCTTCCTGGACGACTTTCATATCAAGTGGACTTTCAAATTCAATCACACCTATAGCACCAATTATTCGAACATCCGATACTGATTTCTGTTTTTTTAATGGAAATAATTCTGACTTCAGTATGTTTTCTATTTGCAATATCCTGTTTTCCCAATCACTACTCAACAACAATTCAATACTTCTATTTGCAACCGCACAAGACAAAGGGTTGCCCATAAAGGTAGGCCCATGCATTAGTACACCAACAGTTTCAGAAACTTCAGCAGTTGACAATGTCGCCGCCATAGTCATATAACCACCGGTCAAAGCCTTGCCCAAGCAAAGCATGTCTGGTGAAATATTAGCATGTTCGCAACCAAATAGTTTTCCAGTGCGACCAAAACCTGTAGCAATCTCATCCACAATTAAGAGTACATCAAAGGCATCACAAAGTGACCTAACTCCTGCAAGATATTCCGGCTCATAAATATTCATACCACCTGCGCCTTGAACAATTGGCTCAAGAATCATTGCGGCAATTTTATTATGGCTTTCCTTCAAAACTTTGTTAAGATCAGCGAGAGCCTTAGAGGTGTTTTCGGGGTTTGGTTTTGTGACAAAATAATGTTTAGGTAATACACCCTGGAATAAGTGATGCATACCGTTTTCTGGATCGCAAACACTCATCGCTCCAAAAGTGTCGCCGTGATATCCGCCTCTTGGTGTAACGAAATATGTCTTATCTATTCGACCCTTGTTGTACCAGTATTGCAACGCCATTTTGAGGGAAATTTCTACAGAAACAGAACCTGAATCTGCCAAAAATACCTTGTCAAGGCCTGGAGGCGTTATTTGAATAAGAAGCTGACAGAGGTCAATAGCAGGTTGATGAGTCAAACCCCCAAACATCACATGAGAAACTTGATCAATTTGCTCTTTTATTGCCTGGTTAAGAGCCGGATTGTTGTAACCGTGAATCATTGACCACCATGAACTCATACCATCAATGACCCTCTTGCCTCCTTCGAGATTAAGATAGACATTGTCGGCAGACTCTACTAAATATGTAGGTACTGCATTCGGAATTTTGGCATAAGGATGCCAAATATGTTGGTAATCAAAATTCACTATAAATGGTCACTCAGTTGACTCATTGAATCTATTACTAGATCAGGGTTTTCATCCGCAATATCGTTTCCATGATTATAACCGTAAGACATGCAAATAATGTCAAAACCAGCAGCCCGAGCTGCTTTAACATCACTAACGGAATCACCCAGCATTAGGCACTCTTCTGGCTTCAGATTAAAGTGCTCAGCACAATATAGCAAAGGCATAGGGTCTGGCTTTCTTTTAGCCAAAGTATCACCTGAAATTATTATTTTAAAATCATTAAAAATGCCTAGGACTT
>Ga0206679_10002928_pt1 | contig 13359 bp, 14 predicted proteins | sample M110012015metaG_FD_155464 | JGI IMG/M metagenome (GOLD analysis project Ga0206679, IMG submission 155464) | Ammonia-oxidizing marine archaeal communities from Monterey Bay, California, United States - M1 100m 12015 | ecosystem: Environmental > Aquatic > Marine > Intertidal zone | place: USA... | reverse complement strand
CCTTCTTCCTGATTAAAGCCAAAACACCAGTTCAGGCCCTGATCAAACAGGCGCTGAGCCATGTCAGATTCGGTACTGACTGCAAAGACATGGTTTCCCAGATCAAAACTTAGTATGCCGTCTTCTTCCATTTCTTGATCCGCCAGTTAGGTACGCCGTCCCCGGAACGCATTTCAGTTAATCATACAAACTGGTGCTTCACTGCTGTTGTAAGCGGTAAGGTGCATGACACGCCGGTCGTCTTGCGCGAGTTCGCCGGTGGCTGAATGCCAGACCGAGCGGTTGTGCCAAATTACCAGATCGCCTGGTTGCCAGTCGTGCACGTAGACGCTTTTGGCAACTATCGCAGGACGCATCCAGGATTCGACCAGATGCCTCGACTCAGTAATGCCAAGAAAGATGGGTTCCGAATCGGTTTCTGTTTCAAGGCAGGACAGACAGCGCGGCTGTGCCATAAGTGCCTGAAATTTTGTTGCCGGACAGGTCCACACCAGAGGATAGACCTGCGCCATCGGATCGTTGAAAGCCGCGCCAGGCGGTTCAGTCCCCTTCTTAAAACGGGCCTCAGCCTCGGGATCGACGACCCGCAGGCCGTTGTTACTGTTACCTAACCCATAGGTGACCTCAAATGGCCGAGGCAGATAATAGACCTGGGTATGCAGGCATCGTTGTCGGACATCAGGAGGCATTAAGTCGTAAGCAATACGCCCACTCGCAAAGGCAGTTGATCCGGCCGGACACCACAGACGGCTCTGTTCGTCATCGGTGCTGGTCAGCCAATGGCCCTTGCCTGCAGGAGCCTCGATACAACGCATCTGTGTATAGTGGCCAGGGGCGTGTTCATAGAACGCACCATCGATATGCCATTGAAGCACACCACCACCCAGCACTTGTGAACCTTCCTGCCCACCATATGCGGCACGGTCTCCACCAAGAGTCACCTTGAGACCGTAGTGTTCGATCTCACCCTTGCCTAACACAAGTACCCCTGGTTCTTGCGGAATCTGGTAAGTGCCGGCTGTATTACCCTGTTTCACCTTGTATCTTTCCCAGGGGTTACTGGTCTGGTCGCGCCAGATGGAAGTGCCACCAGGGTAAATCGATCGATAGAATGCGACCTCTTGTTGCGGTGTCAGATGTGCCTGCCCGGGAAATACTACAAGTTGATCACGATGCAGCGCTCTGCAAATCTCCTTTATCGATCCAGGGTCCGCTGATGCACAGTCGAACCCAGACGCAATCACCCCAAATAGTGCATCGTCGATGGCCTGTAGTTGCATGGTGACAAGTATAGGGGGAACGACCAATCTAGTTGAAGACTATGCAGATCCACTGGCTGTGAAATCCACAGAATTTTCGGAAGCAGACTCTGCCTTCACCAAACCTTGGCCTGGATCTTAGTGGTATGCCTATACAGCCCAAGGAGGAGCTTAAAGCACACCTAGCGACTGTAGGTAAAGCCATCCCTGCTCCGGCGAGCAATGCGACGCTAGCCGATCCGGCTGATTCTCAGCCCGGCGGGGGATCCCGAATTAAACGATAACGGGAAAGCTCAATAGGGGCAAGGCTTTACCCATACTCAAATAACTAATCGCTTAGCAGTTCGCCGATGATCGCTTTGCAAGCATTGCCAAGTTTCGCTTCGTGTGCCACCAGGCAGGCTACTACCTGTCCTTGCCCGGCCTCGACCACAAACTCTGTGTCGCTGGCCGGCGTCGCGCAATGATCGACAATCTCCTGCTCACAGGATGTACCAATCGCAGCAATAAGGCCCGCCAGGGTATCAATGACCACGGCCGCGTCGTAGACCGCAACCGCGCAACCAACAGAAATCTTATCCTCGTGCGCGCCCAGACACATCATCAGCCGACCTTCTCCTGGTGTCACTTTGCTGCAGAAATGTGTTAACTCGTACTCACACGCAACGATCGCCCGTTCAATGGGGTCAGCTGCCAAAGCAGTCTTGCCCAAGATACCTAGAACAACAAAGATTATTAGCAAGAGAGCTTTATTAAAACACTGCATTCCATATCTCCTTTTATTAATTTAATGACGAGTGGTTACCAACCGAAAGAATTGTAATCCAACGCTCGTGAAAAACACGAAATACAATTCGCAACCAAATTATCGCAGTTAAGGTCAGTAACCGTAAGTCTCGCCTGCAATCCATTCTTTGTAAACTGTCTGCACACTCTTGCGCGACTGAACCGCATCCGCAATACGCTTGACGTTGGCAAACTCGTCCACCGATGGTTGCCCTCGCGACGGCCGTAACCACGTGGTCAGCATAAAGAGATAAATATCTGCTGCACTAAAACGTTCTCCTAATGCCCATTGGTTGCTGCCAATCTGGTCGTCTATGACTTTCCACGTCTCGCGCAAGCGCCGGATACCCCGTCTCTGGGCGCTGTCCTCATCAGCCGAGGTATCTGCAAAACGATCTGGATAGTAATCAAGCTGAAAGGCATTTTGAACAGAATTTGAGAAATACACCAATGTCTGCAGATACAGACCTCTGTCGGGATCATTCACAGCAGGTGCAAGGTTTGCCTCTGGATGACGGTCACAAAGAAACACAGTAATTGCAGCACACTCGTACATGGCTTTGTCACCCCAAATTAAAATCGGAACCCAGCCGTTGGGGTTGAGGGCTAACTGTTCTGGTGGACGGGGTTTGTCCATATCGATTGTTGTTTCAAGCAATTCGTATGGTACGCCGATCTCCTCCAACATCACCCGGGTTCCCATCGCTGCGCTACCGGGCGCATAGAACAGTTTGTATGACATTAATTTATCTCCTTAGTTGCTCAGAATGAGCTGCCCCCCCTTGACGGATCAATAGGTCCAACCTTCTGTATAGGGTCTGAGTTCCACCTCATTACTCCAGGCGGATCCAGGCTGTTGGTAGGTCAGCCAGTATGACTCGGCGACAGCATCAGGATTAGCTAGCTTTCCTGGATCATAATCTTGACCATAAAGCTCGCGCATGATCGGCGTATCAAGGTCACAGTCCAGTCTGAAATGCACAATATGAATACCGTGCTTAGCGTATGCCTTGGATAAACTCTGTGAGAGCGCGCGCAACCCAAACTTACCGATCGCATAGAGCGGATGAGTGCTTGAGCCTCGAAAAGCCGCCGTCGCGCTTGAAAAAAATACACTGCCTCGGGAGCGACTGATCATCCCAGGAAGAACCGCTTTGGCCGCAGCAAATGCGCCGACGACCTCTTCCCGATAGATATTTTCAAGAGCATCATAGGACATGTCAAGCGGTTCACAGGCGGTAAAGTTCCCCCGTATGTTATAGATTAGGAGATCGATCTCACCCATTTCTTGGGCGATGGTCGCAATCGTCGATTCCAACGTTTCGGGCCGAGTCACATCAGCACAAAAGAGTCTGACTCTCGATGCGTCATTTGCTGTAGCTACTGCTTCTGCCGCGGCAGCACTATTGTTCTTGGAACGCGAGATCAACGCGAGATCAAATCCGCAATTCGCAAACTTTGCAGCCAACGCACGACCAAGGCCCTTACCGAAGCCCACAATGACACATAAAGGTTTTGACATTACTTCTTCTCTTGATTCAGATCACTTCTACGCCGCACCGCTACGTCAGTCGGTATAGGCTCTTTCATCGCAGCTAGCAGAGTAACATGGGCTGGCGTCTGTCCAGATGGCGCCAGTGAGATCCGCACCCGTCAAGTCGGCTCCCTCTAGATTAGCACCGCTAAGGTTCGCTTGCCGAAAGTCGGCTCCAACCAGCACAGCCCAACCAAGATCTGCTCCCGATAGGTCTGCGCCGGCAAAAACGGTTTCTCGGCCCAGAGCCTGGCGGACATTGGCAGATACCAGGCTGGCACCTGTGAAATCGGCCCGATGTATTATTGTAATCAACATCGTGGCCCCATCGAGTTTTACACCGGTAAGCTTTGCCTCTTCAAAAAACGCCTCGGCAAGATTCGCATCGCTAAGATCAGCGCCGCTGAGGTCGGCATGAGTAAAAACCGTTTTGCGTGCGTCAGCACCAGAAAGATCCGCCTGGGTCAAATTAGCGCCGGTGAATTTCACCCGATTGACATTAGCGCCTTTAAGTACCACCCCTTGCAGATCTGCCCTTTCCAGAAAAGTCATCCACAGAGTTGCCCCAGTAAGATCAACCCCGGCAAGGTCGGCGCCATTCAGACGACACCATACACAGCGGTTGCTGGCTTCGAGCTCTTCGCGATCTGATTCACAGCCACCCACCGCCAGAAAAATGATGGTAATCAGAAGCAGTCGACCTGGCCGATAGCCAGCCGGCAGGCCCCAACCTAGCGAGCGTGATGCGAACATTGCCATAACGGGTCAGCATTGTGACATATGAGTGCTAACAGGACGGATCAAAAGGCAGTTTGACAACCGTACTGTTCATCTCATCGCCTTGGGGCAGGTGAACTGTGACCTGCGTGCCCGGGTCCCAGTGGTCTTTTTGTATCAGGGACAGTGCCACGTTCTTTTCAAATAAGGGCGACCAGATTGCACTGGTAATTTGTCCGACTTGCGTCTCACCCACAGTAACTGGCCAGGGTTTTGCACACGATGGACACTGCGGTCCATCTACCAACACTCCCCGCATGCGTTGGGACGGTCCCTGCCTCGCAATCACTTCGAGCGCGGTACGACCAATGTAATCAACTTCGCCCGCAAGATGACAAAAACGATCCAGGTTGATTTCTAATGGATTGTTCTGACGAGTCATCTCATTTCCATAAGAGAGTAACCCACCCTCGATACGTTCGATCAGGTTAGGACAGCCCGGGGCAATCTGCATATCAACACCTGCTTGCCACAAAGTATCCCAAAGTGCGCTGCCCAAAGCGCTGTCATCGAGGTAAATCTCAAACCCTCCCTGCTTGCTGTAACCCGAGCGGGCAACAACAAGGTTGCGCCCAGCGAAGGCGCACTGTCGAAATTCAAAGTAGCCGGTGTTGCGGATCTCGTTACCAAATACACTGGCTATGAGATCTTCCGCACGCGGTCCCTGCACCGCGAGAGGCCAGACATCGGGCTCTGACACGCGCACATCAAGATCCATACCCAGTGCCAGACCCTTAGCCCATAGTAAGACATCTGAATCTGCAATAGAAAACCAGAACCAATCAGAGGCGCGCTTAATCAGCACAGGATCATTCAACAAACCGGCGTGCTCGTCGATCAGGGGCGCGTAATAACACTGTCCCGCCTGCATCGTGCGAAGATCCCGCGGCGTCATCCATTGCGCCAGTCGAGCCGCGTCCGGGCCACGCAACTCAACCTGTCGCTGGCACCCCACATCCCACAACTGCACATGTTCTTTGAGGTGCCAGTAATCCTCCTCGACAGTTCTTTCGAACGATTTGGGCAACAAGGTGTGATTGACGATCGAGTACCCACTGACGCCAAGCGACTCGACACGGTCGGTATAGGGTGTGCGCCGGTTGCGCCGCGAGACCGCCAAACCTGACGACATGCCGAGGACCCCGCGCTAGCGGGACCACCACACCGAATGGTTATGCGGTGCAATCATCATCGGCACATGGCAACGCTGCGACACAGTCGACAAGTCAAGACGCACCACAACCTCATTGATCAGAGAAGATATTTCATCGTTTCGCTGCCCAGCTGCAAAATATTCCCCACTGAAAAAAACCACCTCGTAGCGTGTGCCGGGCGCATCAGCAGCGGTATCCACCTCGATAGCGATTCGCCCGTCATCGTCCGCGCTGGCTTCAGCCACCATCTGGGGCTGCACTGCTGGCGCGAGGCGCTGGCATCTCACCCGGATGCCTGCGGCATCCCGCCCGGTTAGGGAGTCAAGCACATGGGAGGAAATAATCGGCATAGGTCTATAACTCGCTTGTTGGAATCAAGAAGCCCGCGTTGCACCACGGCGCTATTCTATTGAGGCTTTATCCCTTTTGCTGGTCACTGCCGCCACGATAGGGCTGATTACGCCACGGCTACGCACATTAATGCAGGCCGTACGACCGCTGGCCATCGCGCGGTTAACGGCAGGCGCAATCTCACCTGGGTCTTCCACCAGTTCGCCATAGCCCCCGAGCCCCTCGAACATACTGTGAAAAGGGATATCCCGAAAATCGGTTGCCACGTGACGATCATGCCCAAAGAGGCGCTCTTGTTGCTGGGAGATGGTGGTCAACCCACCGTTATTATCAATCACCACCGTGATCGGCAAATTTTCCTGGAAGGCTGCCTCGATACTGAGTCCGCCTGAGAGAAAAGCCCCGTCACCACTGATCACAACGGCATGGGCATCGGGGTAGGTCAGTTTAGCGGCCACTGCAAAAGACACTCCGACCCCGAGCATACTGAATGCCCCGGGATGCAAAATCCCGCCCAATTCCTGTCCACGCCAACCCGAGATATTGATCGCGATCTCCGACCAAAAATGGGTATTCCCGCCATCAATCACCAGCCAGTCTTTAGGACCCATGGCACTTTGTACATCCAACGCCAGTTGCAAAGGATGTACGCCCTGCCCCGGTGTCAGGTCGTTATCCATACCGGCCAGAGTCTGTACCACCCATTCACCACGGCGAGTACGTTGGGTCTTAATCCAATCGTCGCCCAGCTGCCAACACCCTTTCTCTTTAAGGTCAAGCAGTGCGTCCAAGAACGCACCGGGATCACTTAACAGAACTTTGTCAGCTGCACGGTTAAGTTCGGTCTCCTCGGCAGAGCCGTTGACGCAGATGAGTTTGCACGAAGGGGGGAACAGCGGGGCATTGCCAAAATTCATCTGGTTATCGAGTCGGCCGCCGACCATGATGGCGACATCGGCTTCTTCAAGGGCAGCCTTAGCTGGGCCATACTGGTGCACATCGGCCAGGCCCATGTAGGCCTTGCTGGCTTCGGGCAGCAGTTTCTGATGATAGGGAATGTTGTACACCGGAATCGCCAGTGAGATACCTACCTGCTCCAGTTTGCGCTCTGCACCTGACCACCAAACCCCGTGGCCACCGATCAGCAGGGGGCGCTCGCTGGCCAGTAGCAGATCGATCACCTCTTGAAGATCATCGGGACAGGGCCAAGCGCGTGGTGCGGACCGTGGGTTGTGATCAAATGGCCGCTCATTCAGCTGGGCGTCAACAGGGAAGGACGAGAACATAATGTCGACCGGTACGCTGAGATGTACTGGTCCGGGATATCCACTTAGAGCCATCTTGTAGGCACGATCTACAAACTCACGGAGACGACTGCCGTCGGTAATGCTAGCGCTATACTTGGTGAGGGGCGCAGCAATGGCGACGTCATCGATCTCCTTGAAACCGCCGCTACCCTGGCGTTTCAAGGTACTGGATCCCGTGATAAAAATCACCGGTGAGCGCTCACCCCAGGCTTCCATCATGGCAGGCACGGCATTAGCAAAACCCTCCGGACCAACGAGGCAAACTGTAGGTTTGCGGGTGATACGTGTATATCCATCCGCAAGGTGCCCCGCGATCTGCTCATGCGGACAATTGATGACGCTAATGCCACACTGGGCCAGGCCCTCAAGTGCCGGGTTACAAAACCCACCGCTCAAGGTAAAGACCTGACGGATACCTTTCTCATGTAGGGCGCGGGCAAGCAAAGTCCCGCCACGGACCTGTTCAATTTCATTCATATGTGGTGTTTCCCTAGCCATCTTCCAAAATCAGTTCTGTCATCGCGGCGGTGCCCGCACGGCGCTGTCCAACTGCGCCGGGTGTGTACAACCCAGTTGGGCCATGACCGTGCTTAACTCATTCATTAACAAGCTCAGTAGCTGGGAAAGACCTCCTGCACCACCGGCCCCCAGGGCATACAAGAAAGGCCGGCCCAGCATCACGAATCCAGCGCCGCTGGCGAGCGTTCGGACGATGTCCTCGCCGCTGCGCACGCCACTATCAAAAACTATGGGATATTCCGGGCCCAGTGCTTCACGGATCAATGGCAGTATCGAAATGGCCGGCGGCGCGCTGTCAAGTTGACGCCCACCGTGATTGGAAACATAGACAGCATCTACCCCCGCATCGACCGCATTGCGGGCATCCTCGGCGCACATCACGCCTTTGAGTATCAGTTTGTGCGGCCACTGGGCACGCAATTCACGCAGAAAATTCCAGTCAAAATGCCCGCGCCCAGCGTCACGACGAAACTGTCCTACGCGAGTCCCGATAGTCGCATCCTTAGGTAACGAATTGATGTTGCGGGACTTTGGTCGACCGTTTTTCAGGGTGGCTAAAGTCCACTGCGGATGGCAGGCAAAATCCAGAGCCTGCTTGGGACCTATCCGAAATGGCACCTTGAAGCCGTTGCGCAGATCACGCTGGCGTGGCGCGAGGGCAGGTACGTCTGCCGTGAGTATCAGTGCTTGGTATCCAGTGCTCGCCGCGCGGGCAACTAGATTATGGGTCAATTGGTCCGATTCTCCAGCGTATAACTGAAACCAGGCATTCCCCCCGGCAAGATCGAACAATTGCTCGAGCGTCGTTGAGGACATAGTCGATACCCCCAAAGGGAACCCAACCTCACGTGCGACGCGGGCCATCGCTTTATCCGCTCCCGGCCAGAAGAGATCGCACATCCCCATGGGGGCAATTCCAAAAGGTACTTGCCATTGGCAGCCGAGAAACGAGGACTGCAAGTGTCGGTTTTCAACATTAACCAGCACCCGCCCCTGCAAACGGACCTCATCAAATGCCGCACTGTTGAGCCGACTTGCCGTTTCATTGCCGGCGGCACCATCAAGTGCATCGAAAATGATTCTTGGCATCCGCCGGCGTGCACCGATGCGAAAGTCATCAACGCTGAAAAATGACGCCGTCACTGATTGATGTCCCTATTCAGAACAACACGCTTGGCAGCCAGGTTGAAAGCACTGGACTCATGATCATCAATGCACCGTAGACAATACCCATCAGAACGAAGGCTGGAATCTCACCAAACGCCCGCTCCGGGCTGATATTGACGACACCGGCCGCCGTATAGATACCAACACAAACCGGTGGAGTAATCATTCCGATACCGGCAAAAGCTGTGAAGACAACAAAAAGGTGCAGAAGATTGAGGTTGAATGACAGGGCGATTGCCGCAAATATCGGCACTGTCAGATAAAACAGAGGCACGATCTCAATAAACGTACCCAGAATCAGGCATATGATCGCAAGCATCAACCAGAACATCATAGGTGTAACGCCAAACTCCGTGAAATAACCGATGATGTCCTGAGGAGCACGGGTGTAGGTCAGAATAACTGACAAGAACATCGCCATCGCGATGATGGTAAAGATAACGGTAGTCGCAATCGCTGTCTGGCGCAGGGCGCCGAGCAAACCTTCAATGGTCAATTCGCGATGGATTACAAAACCAATTAACACGGCCCAGATCCCGGCAACCGCTGCTGTCTCTGACGGTGTCAGAAGTCCGCCATAGATCCCACCAAGGATAATGACCGGGGTCACCAGTCCCGGGGCAGCTGCCTTAACCGCCTGCCAGACCTCGGCAGGCGTTGCCTTGCTAGCCATACGAATGTGACGACATCGCCATACAGACAGGATCATCAACAAAACCATCAGCACTAGACCCGGCAGGATACCTGCGGCAAAGGTCTTGGATACGGGTACTGATGTCAATGCACTGAAGACGATCGCAGCGTTGGATGGCGGAATCAAGGCTTCCAGCAGTGCTGCCGATGCTGCCAATACAATCACAAACGCTGGCGGATACCCTTGCTCGATCATTTTAGGCATCATGATTGTACCTACTGCTGTAATAGCAGCAAGGATCGAGCCGCAAAAAGCGGCAAAAAATCCCATCGTCAACACCATACCAATAGCAAGGCCGCCCGGCCAGTGCCCAACCAGCGTGGTGGTCATATGCACAAGTCGACTCGCAATCCCCCCACGCAACATGGCCAGACCGCTGAAAATGAACAGGGGAATCGCAATCAGCACCGGCTTGGTGATGGCAGCGTAGGACACCTGAATCAGGGTCGACCATGGCAACCCCAGATCGAGAATCGCAGCTCCGGCACTACCTGCACCAAAAACCAGAAATACCGGCACTGCCATAAACAGCAACAGCATCGACGCCGCAATCATTAATACTGTCATAGCTGCCTACTGCTGTACTCTGCTGGATCTGGTGGTCTAGTCAATGCGATCCAGTCCTTCAATGCCAACTCGATTGCGAAGATCGCCAGGATTCCGAAACCAACCGGGAAGGATAGATAAACGTACCAGTACGGCAGGTCGAACTCCAATTCAATGAATTGACCCAGTTCGCGAAACAGTACGACTGCATCAATGCCTGCGATGAAAAAAACGACTGCGCATCCCAGAACAAAAAGATGAATGAAAAAAGACAACCTGATCGTGCCCCTGACCGATAAATACCGAGGCATGAAATCCACCGTAATATGAGATTTTGAGCGCAACAGGACACCCGCAAGCATAAATACCAGCCAGGGCATCATGACCGGGGGCAAATCCATGATCCAGTCAAAACCTAGTCCCGTGAAATAACGGGTAAATGCGCCGGAGGTCAGGGCTAGGACCGAAAAAGCAATGATAGTCATCGCAATCGCCATGACTCCTTTTGCAATGACATCATTCACTGAAGTCAGCTTTCGTACCAGCGCATCCATATCTTTTTCTCAGATTTAACTCTTATCAGAAACTACGACCTGCCGCATCGGGATAAACGCGGCAGGTCGGCCAGCAGTATCAGGGGGCTGGATGATTCTGTGCAGCCTTAAGAACACCTGGAGAGACCATATCGGCCAGCGCAGGAAAGACTTTATCTTTAAGCAATTGATCAAACTCCGCCTTGGCTTCGCCTTGCATTACGGTAACTGTGCCGCCATGCTCTGATTTGAATTCCTCGAGCACTTGGGCAGATGCATCCATGATGCCACGGGTAGCAACCTCTCCTAGTTCCTGACCGACTTCAAGGATCATATTCCGAAGATCTTGCGGTAAACCGTTGAACCAATCCGAATTAGCCATGAGATACGAGTCGGCATATGACTGATATGGCAACTGGCAGTATTTCAGAAATTCCCACCAACTGTAGGCGCGAACACCATTGGGCACAGTATTAACCGTGTTGACCATACCAGTCTGTAAGGCAGTGTAGACACCCTTCGTACCGAGTTTTTGATAATCCACACCTAAAGCTTTCCAAAGTGGTTTTTCGGTACCGAAAAGTCTGCGCGCTTTTAACCCTTTATAACTTTCGATACTATCGAGTTTACTGTTGACACTGCAGGTTAGGACCGGGCCGACCGGGTCATACATGAGCAAACTGGTATTGGTCTTTGCCAAGGTTTCATCCCATAACGCGCGACCCTCGGCTGAATCCTGAAAAAAACTGCGCTGGTGCTCCAGGCTGGCAAACATGCCAGGGAAACTGGCAATGTTGAAGTCTTTAACTACCGTGGGAAATCCGACAATCCCGATAATCGCGCCAATTTCTACTGATCCAGCTTTGAGCGCACCCACAATCTCTTTGATTCCGAATAATTGTCCACTTGGATAAACATCGATTCGCAGCCGGCCTGCCGCCCGCTTATTCACTTCTTCTGCAAACTGCAGGGCATAACCTGCCGCTGTGTGGGTTGGCCCCCAGTGATACGAGAGTCGACCTACAATCTCTTCTGCAACAACACTCTGACTACCCAGCCCAATCGTCGCAGCAATACCGATTACGGCTACGGCCAATACCTTACGGACTCTTAAGCGATAACAATACGATTCTACTTTCATTACATCCTCCTTTTGTTGATAACACAACCTACTGATACTCCGATCACTCTTGCGAGCAAGACCGTTATTCAGGCTTGAATGGAACCTCCAACAATTTGTGCAAACCGTTGCTTAAATTGGGGCAATACTTCAGGGTTCACTGGTCGCGATGGTGGCTCACCTGCGAAAATCTGCAATAGCTGGGTGGCTGCATACTCGGCCATATTGGCCAGGCTGTCCGAGGTGCACCCGGCTATGTGCGGTGTCGCGATCACATTGGGCAGGTGCAACAGTCGATGCTCCTTCGCCGGCGGCTCGCTGTCCCAAACATCGAGTCCTGCACCTCCCAGGTGCCCAGATGCAAGAGCATCGGCTAACGCCTCCTCATCATGGATCGAACCCCGTGCCGTATTCACAAATATCGCGCCTTTTTTCATATGAGTAAACGCATCACTGTCAAAAAGATTGCGCGTCTGCGTCGTCAAAGGGGTATGCACTGAGACGATATCGGCGTTTTGCAGCAACTCGTCAAAACCTACCGCCTGCGCAACACGTTGACTGATCTCCTGCGCTGTGAGGTAGGGGTCGTATGCAAGTACCTTGCAACTAAAACCTGTGCCACAGATTCGGGCAAGTCTTGTTCCGATATTGCCGATACCAACGATGCCAAGCGTCTTTCCAGAAAGATCACTGCCCATAAACTCCAAACGCGATCCCGCCCAACCGCCCCGCAGCGCACGATCCGCCGCCCCGATATGTCTTTGCACCGTAATCATCATGTTGACCGCGTGCTCGGCAACCGACTGGGCGTTGCTACCTGCCTGGTTTACTGCCAGAACCCCCGCCTTGGTACACGCCGATAGGTCAAAGACATCTACCCCGGAGCCGCTCGCAGAGGCCACCAGCAACTCGGGTGCCTTATCCAAAAAATCAGTGTCGACACGAAGTAAAGGCGGCACCTCATCACGGGCGCCGACGCATTGGTAGGCATGGGCCCGGGCCAATGTCTCAAAACTTTGTTCTATCGGATCTTGGCCATCGATGCGAATGATCTCGTGCCCGCCATGGCGTTCCAAAATATCCAACGCATTGGGGGCTGGAAAACTGTTGAGGTAAGTAATTCGTGCCATGGGCGCTTGTCAGACCCTAAACTTGTGTTTTAGACCAGACAGTATCAATCACTTTTAAATATTTAACAAATAGATTTTTGGATACTATTTATTTATATTTGATATATATTAAATGACCATGAATCTCAAACAACTGGAAGCATTTCGTGCGACTTTACGTACCGGCTCGGTCACTGGTGCAGCCAAGGCCCTGGCCATCTCTCAGCCCAGCGTCACACGACTGGTGAAGGAGTTGGAACGATCGGTCGGCTTTGTCCTTTTTGTCCGTAGCGGCCGTGGCCTGGCGTCAACAGTAGAAGGGCGACGTTTTGGCGATGCAGTAGAAAACCTGTTCACCGGTACTGACCGACTCAAGGAGGCTGCCAGTGCAATCCGTACCAGCATTCATGGCGAGGTCCAGATCGGGGTTACTCCAGTTCTTGTCTATCAGATCACGCCGCATGCGATCGCCGGCATCCATGCGAATAAGCCCGACCTCAAGG
>Ga0206679_10002913_pt1 | contig 13398 bp, 10 predicted proteins | sample M110012015metaG_FD_155464 | JGI IMG/M metagenome (GOLD analysis project Ga0206679, IMG submission 155464) | Ammonia-oxidizing marine archaeal communities from Monterey Bay, California, United States - M1 100m 12015 | ecosystem: Environmental > Aquatic > Marine > Intertidal zone | place: USA... | reverse complement strand
AAGCCCGAAAAGTAATGGTGCGTGACGAAATGGAACTAGAAGAATTACTAAGAAATCTAAATAACAATGACTAAATTACTCACCACCCTATTAATTATATTGAGCACTACCCTTTTTGCTCAGGACCAAGTAGCCAAAGATGTACTGGATAAACTAAGTGCAACCACAAAATCCTACAAAAACATGACCGTTGGTTTTGATTTTATATTCGAAAACAAGAGCCAAAACATTAAGAATGTGCAACAAGGAATGATAGTGTTGAAAGAAGAAAGTTTCCGTTTAACAATGGAAGAACAAACCATTATTAATGATGGCGAAAATCAGTGGATTTACTTAGCCGACATGAATGAAGTGCAGATAATGGAACACGACCCAGAGGAAGAAATGATGAGCCCAAACAAGCTATTCACCATATACGAAAAAGGGTACAAGTACACTTATGTTGGTGCTGAGGCAGAAAAGGGAAAACGCCTACAAATCATTGAATTATTCCCAGAGGAAAGTGGAGAGTTTATGAAAATAACCCTAGCTGTAGATGCTGCCAAAAACCAATTGCAAAAAATTACCATTCACGATAAAAATGGAGGTAGCTATACTTATTTAATAACGAGCTTCAAAAGTAATACTGATGTAGTTCCTTTTACTTTCAATGCTGATGATTATCCTGGAGTTGAAGTGATTGATTTAAGGTAATTATTTTATTAAAGTTACTAATCCATTTTCCTTTCTTACCTCACCTAATTCATCAGTAATTATCAAAAGCCAACTATAAACTTCTGAAGGAAAATCTGCTCCAGTCCACCCTTCTGTAATATCAGTTGATTCAAAAATTCTTTCACCCCATTGGTTGTAAATATAAAATTCATATGACTTATACTTTTCCATATATAAACCTTTAGGAACAAATAAATCATTAACACCATCATCATTTGGAGTAAAGGCAGTAGGCACATGCAATACAAAATCATAATACATAGTAATCCTATGCATCACTGAATCAATACACTGATTGCTATCAGCTACCGTTAGCCAAATATCATGTACACCTGCCTGTTCAAACTCATGTGCTAAATTAGGCAAAGTACTAAAAGTTGTATCCCCAAAAGTCCAATACAAGGAAGTGTAGCTAGCTGTTGTTGTAATAAAGTTCATTTCTGGCTGCAAAGTAGAAACCGTAAAAGGACTATATTCAAAGCTAGCAATAGGCTTATTATAAATAGAATACAACTTCCCTATTGAATCAACACAACCATAATCAGAAGTAACAAATAACTGAGTAAAATAATCCCCAGCATAAGTGTAGGTGTACAGTAAGCTATCACCATTCACTACCTCTCGATTTCCTAAATACCAAATACTATTCGCAATATTACCCATACTAATTGTAGATGTATTTACAAACTGACTGGGGGTATTAGCACAAATTCCATCCACTATAAAATTAGCCACTGGGCTAGGGCGCACATCAATATTAATTGTGTTACTCCTATTACTACACCCATTGGCATCTGTTACATTCACAAAATAATTACCAGAAGTATCTGCATAGGTATAAATGGAAGTCGTTCCATTATTCCAATTTTGCGTTACATAAGCTGAATCTACTTGCAGCAGAACACTATCTCCCTCACAAAAAGAAATAGGTCCTAAAGCAAATATATTCGGATTAGGCAATGCGTGTATTTCCACTAAAATACTATCGTATCCACTACAACCATTTACATCTATTTCTTCAACTAATAACTGAAACACACCCGAATTGTTAAGGTCCATGATGATGTGTTCTGTTCCGTTACCTGAAGTAATAGTTGCAATAGCAGTATTTGCTTGCACCTGCCAATTATAGGAAGACCCAACAGTATAGGGCACCCCAAAATTGTGGTTAGTTCCTGCGCAAAGATGCACAGTACTTTGTGCCACAACTTGTGTAGCAAATGCAATAAGCAATAATATGATAGCTTTTAGTTTTCGCATTTTCTAATTATGCCAAATTGGTCCTGTTGATGGTGTAGCGTAAATAGTTACTATTTGGATACTAGACTGAGGACAAATACCTGTTGTAGTATAAGTTACAGAATAAGCAGTTCCTGCAATACCACCTGTAATCTCTCCTGTTGAGGCATTTATAGTCTCTCCTCCAGTAGGTGCTGGAGTAGTAAATGTAAATACACCGCCTGCCGTTCCAGTTACTGTAGCAGAATTTGCACTACCTTCACAATAATCAGTTAATGTAAATGTAGCATCATCTAATGGGTTAACCGTTACTGTCTGCACGCTAGACTGAGGACAAATACCTGTTGTAGTATAAGTTACAGAATAAGTAGTTCCTGCAATACCACCTGTAATCTCTCCTGTTGAGGCATTTATAGTCTCTCCTCCAGTAGGGGATGGAACAGTAAATGTAAATACACCCCCTGCCGTTCCAGTTACTGTTGCAGAATTTGCACTACCCTCACAATAATCAGTTAATGTAAATGTAGCATCATCTAATGGATTAACTGTTACTGTTTGGATACTAGACTGAGGACAAATACCTGTTGTAGTATAAGTTACAGAATAAGTAGTTCCTGCAATACCACCTGTAATCTCTCCTGTTGAGGCATTTATAGTCTCTCCTCCAGTTGGTGCTGGAGCAGTAAATGTAAATACACCCCCTGCCGTTCCAGTTACTGTAGCAGAATTTGCACTACCCTCACAATAATCAGTTAATGTAAATGTAGCATCATCTAATGGGTTAACAGTAATTGTTACATCATCAGAAGCAGTACAGCCACTACTTGTTTCTGTAAAAGTAACTGTATAAGTTGTAGTAGTTGTAAGAGGGGGTGGCGGGAAATTAGAACCAGTTCCAAGAACAATTGCTAACGGATCAGCAGCATCAACCCAAGAGTAAGTTCCTGCATTAGCACTACTAGCATTTAAACTACTTGGAGCATACCCATTACATATTGTTTGGGCAGCAGTAGCAGTAACTACTGGTAAAGCATAAATCTCTAAAGTAACAGGAACTGAAGGTCCTTCACATCCATTCAATGATTCTGTCACATAATAAGTATATAAACCTACTGCTGTTTGTCCTGTAGCAAAACTATTTCCAGTAAATACATTAGTTGTTAATGCTGCATCCGAATACCAATTCACATTTGCTCCAATAGCAAATAAATCAGGAATTGATGAACCTAAACAAGCCGTTTGTGAAGTAGCTATAGTTGCTGTTGGTAATGGAATTACAGTTACATCAACAGTTACAGGTGCACCAAGACAACCATTAAGGTCAGTTTCAGTAACTGTAATAGTATAGGTTCCTGGAGTTATTCCCCAATCTACCGTAATATTATCGGTAGTTGCTCCATTATTGAGCGTACCCCCTCCACTTAGTGTCCACTGATAAGTTGACCCTGCAGTAGGTGGATTGATTAAATAAGGTTCAGCAAGTGAACCTGCACACACAGTCTGTGGACCTGTGTTTGTTTGAGCAATCAATTGATTGCTTCCTAATAACAAAGCGATTATCGCTATTGCTTTCAGTAATTTTCTTGTTGTTTTCATGACCTTAACATTTTTGATTATTAATTAAATTTAGTTGTGACTTATTGCTGGGGTAACTATCGTATTGATAGGAACAGTTATTATTGATGACCAACTACTGTTTGTACAGCCGTTATCCTCTCTGACTTTAACACGGAATTGAGTAGTAGTCGATATATTAAAAAAAGTAACCGGGTTTGTAGTTGCAAAAAATGGAGATGTCATATCCACCCAACCACTACCAGTATTATATTGAAATCTATATCTATTTACAGGAATAGATGTTGATGCCGTTAAAACAATATCATCACCTATACAGGCAGGGTTTGGCACTGCTGAAAGCGTAACAGTAGGCACAGGATTAGTCGTAATAACAACTGTATCAGTAGCAATACAACCACTCGTATCTGTAAAGGTTACAGTATATACTGAAGTTGTATTTACTCCCCCATTAAAACTAGGGTTTTGCAGGTTTGGATTAGTAAAGGGGGAAGGTGGCCACCAGCTATAAGTACCGCTACCACTCCCAATTGCAGTTAAATTATTAGGAATACCCCCATTACAAATTGTTTGGCTTGCACCTGCAATAACCGACACATTTCCTGAACCACTAACTATTGCGGTATCAGAAGCAGAACAACCATTTGCATCTGTAATAGTAACGGTATAAATTCCTGCACTAAGGTTAGTAGCTATGGCTGTGGTTTGTCCATCCGACCATAAATAAGTTACTGGATTGGCAACTGACCCATTTACAACTATTGTATAATCCTCAGTTGATCCAAACCAAGCATCATTATCATCACAAGGATTCGCTTGATTAGAAGCTTGATATTCATTATTCTGAGCTATAACTCTCATTCTACTTTGCCCAGGGATAGCTCCTACAGGGACAGTAATTGCAAAAGTATGAACTGAAGGACTTTGTGTTGGATTAACCTGTCCCACCCATTCATTCAAGTCATTAAAATCGCCATCAATATTCCAGTCAATATACACATTAGCTATGTCCACCAAAGCAAAACCACCAGCATTACAGGTACCTAAATCTACAGTTAAATTATATGTATTACCTGGCGTTACATCAGCTGATTGGGCAGTATAATCCTGATAAGCATCACAAATACTTGATGTATTATTGGATATACTCGTATTATCTCCTACAAAAACTACATTATTAATAGTAGTATAGTTATTATACTGTGGTATAGAAGTACAATAAGTACTTATTGCTGAGGCGCCAACACCAGTAATATTTACTGTAGCAGAACCTGACTGAATACAGGTAGCATTTGTTACTGAAGTGGCTAAGTTCATTTCTGCAAACTGACTTATCCCTATATTTTCTACTCCACAAGAAATTCCATTTGCAAATACCTCATAGGTATGTGAACCTCCACATTGATTAGATAAGTTATTAGGCAAACTAACTACAGGATTACTATCAAATTGATAAGTATAACTTACACCCGGAATAATTACATCCATACTAGAGGAAACTAAAACATTACACAAATCAGGACATGCTTGAGTTGGATTAAATTGAAAAGCTACTTTAGCCTCAATTATTTCAAAAGTATCAGAATAAAATATAGAAGGACAAGAACTATTATATGGAGAACTTGCTGTAACCACATAAAAACCTGCATCCAAATCAGTTCTTGCTGTACCTCCATTTCCACCACCACCATTATACAACTGACCATTAGTAATATTCTGCCATGAATAATTTAAGTAATTTGCTTGAATGATATTAGCAACACCTATAGCACCTCCATTTGGACAGTTGATATGTTGCAAATTAGCAACATCAACCGTTACAGTACATTGAGCCTGAGTATTGTTGTAAAAAGCAAGACAAAAGAAAAGGGATAATATTTTTATAATTCTTTGCAAAACTAGTTTTGCAAAATTACAAATAAGTAGATGATAAAACCTATTTTACAGGAACAAACTCGTAATCAACATAATGATACAAAGGCGCATAGGTATTTGTTTTACCTCCATTTCTTACATTCTGAAACTTAAAATAAGAAAAATCAGAACAAAAATGCATCATAATATTGTAAGCGATATGGGTGTACTTTGCTTGGTTAGTATTGTATTTATGTTCAAATAATTTCAAAAAAGAAGCATCATGATTATTTGCATTACTAAAACTATAAACATCAGGAAATTTAACATCCAAAAACATTAAATTATGGATATCCAAGTTATCATATTTTTTCCAATCGTATAAACCAAAAACTAGAGATGTAGAATCCATACCCCCAATAGCCCCAAGCATTTTACTTACAAAAGCCTTGTTTTCTGAAGGAATAATAACCACTTGCTTTTCCTGAAATATTTTACGAATTGAATCCACCTTAGTATATTGCATAGTAAAGGTTTCTACTGACTTCCCTTCTTGGATAAATAAGTTTTTAATATAAGCTGATTTCCCTTCAAACTCTCTTTGATTCAACACAATAACTCTATCCTGTTTATGGTATTTTAAAACATATTCCTTAATGATATTAGTCTGTATTTGAAAAGAAGGTGATAGTTGATAAACAGCTCTGTACTTTTTTACATTTTTAGTGTTTTTAGAAAGAGGGGAAATCAATATTTTAGTAGTATCATTCCCATACTTTTTACATAAAACCCTGAAATTATTGGCATATAAAGGACCAATAATAATATCCATTTCATCCAAAGACTTTGAGTTCACAATTTGATGTACTTTTAAGGTATCTTTGTTGGTATCAAAAGTATGTAAATGAATATTTTTTCCTTGTTTTCGCAAAGAGTCAAGTGCTAATTCCACCCCAATATGAAAGGATAAAGCAACTTCCGAACCTCTGTAATAAATATTCTGAATTTTGGTAGTATCTTCAAAATCATCAAACATAGTATCATTCTTCAGCAGAAAATAAGGCATTAACAAAGCAATATTTAATTCTGAAGTATCTGTAAGTTCAGTTGCTAATTCAATCTGTTTTTGAATGCTTAAATTTGTTTCCTTACTTTTTGGTTGATTAGAAGAAATTGGGATATACAATAGCTGATTATAGTACAAACGCTTTTGTATCTCATTATTATCAATAATATCAGCTGTTTTAACCTTATGCAATTTCGCTATTGATTTAAGCGATTCTCCTGCAGTAACAATATGTTTTACATAAGTATCACCATCAAAAACGACAGTATCACTTACTGTTTGAGCTGACAAGCCACAAACAAATAAAAATGAAAATGTAAAAATTATTTTCCTAATTATTCCCATTCAATAGTTGCAGGTGGCTTTGATGAAATATCATATACCACACGGTTAATACCTTTTACTTTATTGATAATATCATTCGATACTTTTGCCAAGAATTCATAAGGCAAATGCACCCAATCAGCAGTCATTCCATCAGTTGATTCTACCGCCCTAAGGGCAACTGCATTTTCATAAGTACGCTCATCTCCCATCACTCCAACCGACTGTACTGGTAAGAAAATCGCTCCCGCTTGCCATACTTTATCGTACAAACCAGCAGCCCTCAATGAAGAAATAAAAATATGATCTACCTCTTGTAATATAGCTACTTTTTCAGGAGTAATATCTCCTAAAATACGAATTGCTAACCCAGGACCAGGAAAAGGATGCCTTCCTAATAACTCCTTATCAATACCCATTGATTTTCCAATTCTACGCACTTCATCTTTAAACAAATTCCTTAAAGGTTCAACAATACTAAGCTTCATATAATCAGGTAACCCCCCAACATTATGGTGCGACTTAATCGTTTGTGAAGGCCCTCCTGTTGCTGAAACAGACTCAATAACATCAGGATAAATAGTACCTTGCGCCAACCACTTTACATTCTCTAACTGATTTGATTCATCATCAAACACATCAATAAACATTCCACCAATTGCTTTACGCTTTTTCTCAGGATCGGAAAGCCCAGCTAATACATCATAAAAACGGTCTTTTGCATTTACCCCTTTTACATTTAAGCCCATTCCTTTGTATTGTTCCAAAACACTTTCGAACTCCCCTTTTCTCAACAAACCATTATCTACAAAAATGCAATATAAATTTTCGCCAATTGCCTTATGCAACAACACTCCAGCAACAGTAGAATCTACTCCTCCTGAAAGCCCTAAAACTACCTTGTCATTTCCTATTTTTTGTTTTAAATCAGCAACTGTTTCATCAACAAAAGTTGCTGGAGTCCAATCTTGAAGAAAACCACAAATATCAACTAAGAAATTCTTTAAAATAGTAGCGCCATCTTTTGAATGGTACACTTCAGGGTGAAATTGTAAAGCATAAGTTTGCTCCCCTTCAATATGATAAGCAGCAACCTTTACATCATCTGTTGAAGCGATAACTTTATAATTATCAGGAATAGTTGCAATGGTATCCCCATGGCTCATCCACACTTGAGAATTTTCTCCAACACCTTTCATCAATTCATTTTCAGCATCCACAAATGATAAATTTGCTCTACCGTATTCTCTAGTATTTGAAGGCAAAACTTCTCCTCCAAATTCATGTGCTAAATGCTGGGCACCATAACAAACGCCCAACAAAGGTAATTTCCCTTTTATAGCTGATAAATCAGGAATTGGAGCATTTTCTTCACGAACAGAATGCGGAGAACCTGATAAAATAACGGCTTTCCAGCTTCCATCAATTTCTGGCATTTTATTGTAAGGATGAATCTCAGAATAGATATTCAATTCCCTTACTCTTCTAGCAATAAGCTGTGTATATTGCGATCCGAAATCTAATATTAGTATTTTCTCGTGCTCCATTTAACTATTTTATTTTAGGGGATAAAACTACAAAATTAGGGTTTAGCGGATTTAAATTCTCTTTCATTATTTTTATAAAGTTTTCCCCATGTGTTAAATAAAAAGAAATGAAATTATCATGCCGTTCTTGCAAGCTATTATTCGGAAATAATTGCTGCTTTAATTTACTTATCTGATTTAAAGAACTTTCGTTTTTTTGTTTTGCTAACCGCAATAATTTTTCCTCTAATTGAATTAAAGATTTTAATTGCTTTTGTTGTTGAGACTTTATACTATTCTGAAGTCCTACATCAGTAGTCTTTGCTAAAATAGAAACATATATATTTTCAAGAGTATTCATTTCATCTTTCAAAGAAACGGCTTCACCCTTTTGACTTAACACAAACTTCTTTTTCAACTGATGTTCATCTAAAAATAAATCAGCAATAGAAAGCCCAAAATCCTGACGTTTTTTATTTTGATTTGCATTCAACAACATTGCTGAATTTCTGAGAAGCAATATTGGAAAAGGAATATTTTCCTGATCAAATGCTGATTTTAATTGCATAAAATAAGCCACTTCAGCACCACCACCAATATAAGCTATATTTGGCAAAAAAGTCTCTTGATAAAGTGGTCGTAATAATACATTTGGACTAAAACTCTCAGGATTATCTTCAATATTTTTTTCAGTAATTCCTCCTTTTATCAATTCTCTTTTTCCATCAGATAATTTGAAAAAATTAATAGGACGAACATAGGCTTGTGCCTTGTATTCATTCGCCAAATCATCACTACATTTAGTGATTACTTTTTCAAACCCTTGCGATAAAATATCTTTTTTAATAGTAGGGATAAATTGTTGCTTTAATCTTTTATCATCCCCATCCAAAATAACTAAACCGTACTCTCCAAATAATTCATTTACCAAATAGCGAGTGGCGTCAGCCAAATTATCATGTTTTAAATATGCGCTTTCAAAAAGGGAAACTAATTTTTCAGCATTTTCTGAAGTTCCTAATACTAATTTCAGTTCAGTTAAAACACTTTCAAAACCATCTAAATTCATTCTCCCTACAGCACCGCTTTGCTTACTATCCCATGCTATTTTTTTACCAAACAAATTAATATGGTTTACTTCCTGAAAATCATGATCCTCAGTAGCCATCCAAAAAACGGGAACAAAATTATGCTTAGGATATTTTTCTTGTAATTGTTCTGCTAAATTAATAGTAGAAATTATTTTATAAATAAAATAAAGCGGACCCGTGAACAAGCACAATTGATGCCCTGTAGTTACTGTAAACGTGTTGTCATTCAGTAAGCTTTCAATATACTTTTGGGATAGACTAGACAATAAAACATTACTATTTTGTTGCTTTAAAACCTCAACTAAAATTTTTCTATTTATAGGATAATTTTGCTTTTCAGCAATTTGTTTTTCAAAATTTTCTAGTGTAGGAAAATGATTTATAAAAGGCTTTAACTTAACATCCTCTTTTACATAATCAAGCGCTAATTTTGAAAACTTATTGGTTACTTGATATGAGATTTTGTCAATCTTCAAAATCTATTTTTTCATAATAAATCCTCCAGCAATCAAATCATCACCTTCATAAATTGCAGCCGATTGCCCAGGAGCAATACCCTCCACTTTTTTATGAAAAAGAACCTTAAGGTTTTCACCATCACTTGTAATAGTTGCCATTTCACCTTTATGTTTATACCTTACTTTCACTAAGCATTCCATACCCTCTTCAATTTTATCGTACTTTAAATAATTGATGTTTCTAATGTACATTTCTTGCTTTTGTAAATCCTCCTTTGTCCCTACAACTACTGTATTGTCCTCAGGGTTTATTTCAATAACATAAGTAGAATTTGGCCCCAAAGAAACCCCTATTTTTCTTTGACCAATAGTATAGAAAGGATAACCATCATGTGTCCCCACTATATGCCCGTCAGTAGTAACAAAATTACCTCCTTTTACTTTTTCTTCTAGTCCTTCTACTCTTCTTTTAAGAAAACCTCTGTAATCATTATCAGGAATAAAACAGATTTCATAACTCTCACTTTTTTCAGCCAATGCTTTATACCCTCTATCCAAAGCCATTTGCTTTATGTCTTTTTTATGATACTCTCCCATTGGGAAAATAGTACGTTTTAAACATTCTTGAGTTACTCCCCAAAGTACATACGATTGATCTTTAGAATCATCCAAGCCTTTTGAAACTACAAAACGATTATTAACCTCACGAACTTGAGCATAATGTCCAGTGGCAATAAATTCACAATTTAGCATATCCGCACGCTTTAAAAGGGCTTCCCACTTGATGTGCGTATTACAAAGTACACAAGGATTTGGCGTACGCCCAGCAATATATTCATCTACAAAATTGTCAATTATAAAGTTTCCAAACTCCTCACGAATGTCCAATATTGTATGCGGAAAACCACAATCAACAGCCAATTGGCGGGCGTCATTTATAGAATCCAAACTACAACAACCTGTTTCTTTTTTATTTCCTCCTGAAGAATCATAATCCCAAGTTTTCATAGTTAAACCAATCACTTCATAACCTTCTTCATGCAACAATAAAGATGCCATAGTACTATCAATACCACCACTCATTGCCATTAAAACTCTACCTTTACTCATTGTAATTTATTATTGTGTCGCTAACTCCTTGTTCTGTAAAATATTCCCAAACTCCTGATTTTTTATCCTCAGCATATAAACCTTTATAATACACCTCCCCATTTGGGTGATAAAAAATTTGTTTCCCTTCTCTTTGGCCGCCATTATAAGCTGTTTCCATCTTTGTTTTTCCGTCCATAAAATACTGAATCCAAGCTCCATCTTCAATTCCTTCACTCCAATTTTTTATTTCGTACAAATCACCAGTATAGTAATAGGTTTTTGTTGCTCCATTCAATTGCCCTTTTTGATATTGTTCACTCATCATAAGTACGCTATCTGTACTGAAATAATGCCAAGTACTATCCTTTAATTCATTTACATAAAGTCCTGCTGATTTTAGCTTTCCATCTTTATAAAATATATGGGTTGCTGCCGCTTTCCCTTTATGAAAAAACTCCTTTTCAGCTTGTAATTCTCCTGATGAGTAATAGTATTGAAATATTCCAGAAGGGTTATCATTTTTGAACTGCCCAGAATAACGCAAGTTACCATTGGTATGCATTTTTTTCCAAACGCCTTGTTTTAAACCTTTTGCGTCAACTTCATTAATCGTTTGGCCAAAAGATAAAAACGGAATTAAAAGTAGAAAAAAAAGTATTTTTTTCATTGTGATAAATTTTTTGCAAATATAGTAAGAAAAGGATGAATTGCTTACAATTGCTTTTGCATCAATTGTTCAACACCATTCACAAAACTTTCCCATGAAAAGCGTTTCTTTTCAATACTAGTATTAAGCGTGAATTCGGCTTCTTTATTGTTCGTGTAAAAATCAATAATAGCATCTGCAATTTTAGTAGGATTTTGAGAAGTAACATAACCAACCTTATTATTTGGCACAATTTCGGCCAAACCACCAACATTAGTAACCAACATTGGGCGCTCAAAAGAATAAGCAATTTGAGTAACTCCACTTTGTGTAGCCGTACGATAAGTTTGGGTAATCATATCAGCAGCACAAAAATAATCTTTAACCTTATCAGCAGGGATAAAATCACTCTTCATAATGATGTTTTCGGCAATACCCAAATCAGCAATCATATTGGTATATTCCGTTTTATCGTCATAAAATTCCCCAGCAATAATTAATTTTATACCCATTGCTTTTATGCGATTATCTCCCATTGCTTGTAGCATTAAATCCAAACCCTTATACTTACGCACAAAACCAAAAAACAACAAATGTTTATCACTAGAATTTAGCCCTAGATTTTGGATTGCTTTTTCTTTAGAAATCTTACCTCCAAAGACATCATAAATAGGATGTGGAATAAATTTTTTAAAAGTAGTATTTGTGAACTTTGAAAGGTCATCCAGCACAGAAGCTGAAAGCGTTAAAAAGGCATCACAGCTTTTTACAAAATATCGAGTGAACAAGGTATCGCCCATTCTTTTTTCATGCGGAATAACATTATCCGTTATAGCAAGAATTTTGGTTTTCTTATTCAATAACCGTGCAATTGTGCCCAAACAAGGCGCCATAAAAGGCAACCAATACCTTATGATAACATAGTCAGGTTTTTCAGCATTAATTTTACGCGCTACATTTATCCAGTTAAAAGGATTAACAGAATTGATAAGCGTTTTAATTTTTAAGTTTTTTGGTGCCTGTCCACTTTCGTACTGTGTAGTTCCTGGAAATAAAAAACCAGGATATTGAAGCGTAAAAGAATAAAGTGTAACATCATCCCCTCTATCGTAATATTCCTGTGCTAAAGCATTATTAAAGTTTGCTATCCCACCTCTAAAAGGAAAAGCAGGACCAATGATAATTACCTTTTTTTTACTCAAAACCTATACTTCTTTTTCTACATGATAGTTGTTTCTATCATAAGCATTCCGGGAAACCATCTCGGCAATAAAACCAGCCAAAAATAATTGCACCCCAATAATCATTGAAGTAAGTGCAATGTAAAACCCTGACATTTCAGCAATGTTTTTTGCAGGAATAGCAGAAAACATAGCGTACAATTTAGCACCAGTAATATAAGTAAACACACCAAAACCAAGCATAAACATTAAGCTACCTAACACTCCGAAAAAGTGCATAGGCTTTTTACCAAAACGAGAAACAAAAGTAATCGTAAGTAAATCCAAGAAGCCATTTACAAAACGTTCCAAACCAAACTTGGTAACACCATATTTACGACTTTGATGTTCCACTACCTGCTCAGTAATATTGGCAAAACCTGCCCACTTAGCGAGTACTGGAATATAACGGTGCATTTCACCATGTACCTCAACCGACTTTACAACCGTATTTTTATAGGATTTCAAGCCGCAATTAAAGTCATGCAAATAAATACCTGAAGCCTTACGAGCCGCCCAATTGAACAGTTTTGTAGGGATTGTTTTCATCAAAGGATCGTATCGCTTTGCCTTCCAACCTGAAACCAAGTCAA
>Ga0206679_10002912_pt1 | contig 13398 bp, 19 predicted proteins | sample M110012015metaG_FD_155464 | JGI IMG/M metagenome (GOLD analysis project Ga0206679, IMG submission 155464) | Ammonia-oxidizing marine archaeal communities from Monterey Bay, California, United States - M1 100m 12015 | ecosystem: Environmental > Aquatic > Marine > Intertidal zone | place: USA... | reverse complement strand
AAGTTTGACATGCAATCAGGAGACATCAGTTCTGCAATTAATTCGATACCAAAAAACTTCTCTATCATCGCCGATAGTGGTGACAATCCCACAGCTGGAGGTGTGGGCGATAGGGCTGACGTGTTGGAAGCAGTACTGAGAGAGAGAATTGAGCATGTGCTATTCGCCGGAATTGCCTCGGAGTCAGCCTACAATGAGCTCCAAAGAGGAAATGAGTTCAACGTTGGTGGTAGCTTTGGTGGTGGTGGACCAAATTTAGAATTAAATGCTGATGAGGTCTACTTTGAAGAGCAATGTGCAATTGTTAAAGTGAAAAACATAACAATCATAATTTCTAAAAGAAGAAGACCTTTTCATTATCTAACCGACTTTAATAGTTTGCGCTTAAAGCTTCAGGATTATCGACTTCTAGTGGTTAAGTCTGGCTATTTGTCGCCTGACCTTCAAGGTTTGTCATGTCCTTCATTTATGGCACTTTCAAATGGCGCCGTGAACCAAGATTTAAAAAGTATCGAGAATCATCACAGAAAGAAACCGGCCTTTCCATTTCAGGAATTCAATGAATTTGTTCCAGAGGTCAGTGACGGATCAAATCTGCTCAGTTGATTGCTTCTAAAACACCGCTTATAAGTGACTGTTCGTTCCACTGATTCGGACCTGCCCCGACTCTAACAACTACCAAATCTTGGGAAGGAACTACGTAACACCTATTTGAGTTATAGCCTTCAAGGGCAAACATATCTTTGGGCAGTCCTGGCCAATGAGTTCCATTGGTGTTAACCCAAAAAGTGTATCCATATTCTGGATTCAATTGCTGAGAGGATTTTGTTGCAATCTCAACCCACCAACCTGGAATCACTTCTTTACCGTTCCATAACCCCTGATGCATCATTAAATAACCGAACCTAGCCAACTCTCTCGCCGAAATGTGAAGTCCTATGTGAGCGCATGTATGGGGACCTATAAACTGCCCTCCACCTAACACGTCCCAGCTTGCATTTTCGATGCCAATCTCCTCAAAGACTTTTTCTTGCATGTATTCATGAATCTCTTGCCCCATAATGGAATGAAACAGTATCGATAAATGAGCCATCGCTGGGTCACTATAGTTCCATAACTTTCCAGGCTCGGCCACCAAGCTGTCAGTTTTTCTGCCGTAGCGGTTATCACAATGACCGAGCGCGTTCTCGAACGGACCACAATCAATGTCGGTGGGTACACCAAAGACGAGATCACTTTCTCCAGCGATCCCCGACGTCATAGTCAGCAAATGACCGATGGTTATTCTTTCTCTAAGCTTCTCTGTCACTTTGTACTTATCAGGCAGAAAGGAATACGCGGAACTATCCAAGCCAATCTTTAAATTGTTAGGCAGTGCACCCTTGCGAGCCTCTTCCAGCAGCAAACCCCAAGCAGTTCCTGTAAATGACTTGGTACAGGACCAGACATCAAAACGACTGCCAGGCAAGGTCATGAAACTGTAGTGCTCCTTGATAAGGTAGCCCTTACGGATAACAACAATTCCAGAGGCGTGTGTATCAAAGAATAATCTGTATCTCTGGATGAGAGCGTCGAGCTTGCCTAAACTCACGTTTGTGAGACTCTTTATCTCGCTCTTGTCCTTCAAAAAGCGCCAACCGCCTTGGGACTCTGGTTGAGGGTAATAGTTGTCGTTATCGCGCGATGGAATTTTCATAGAATAATTGTACAAGAATCTACTTTTATTGCCAATAAAAGAAATTTAGTTTAATATTTTAGTTTTGTGGTAAAACTTCAATCAACGATGAATAATATGAATCACTGACAAATAAGAGGGTCGAGACTGGCCCTCTTTTACATCCACTAACGAAAACCCCTCTCATGAGCATTAATCAAATTTTATTAGCACTCATTGTTCCAATCACTTGGGGGTTTGGCTATGCCCTAACAAAGATCGGTATGGACCAGTTCACACCCCTGCTGCTTATGTCCCTCCGTTTTGGTATCGCAGGCCTGGTGCTGGTATGGTTTACCAAGCCGCCATGGAAGTATATGCGAGAGCTTTTTATCATCGCCTTTATAGGTTCGACGATCCAGTATGGATTCACCTACTATGGATTGAAAGGTATCGACGTGTCGACAGCTTCTATTTTGGTGCAACTAGAGGGCCCTATTTTGGCGCTCCTCAGCACTCTCATCCTCAAAGAGAGACTTGGGTGGCCTCGAGCCCTAGGAATGGGGCTAGCTTTTACCGGTGTTATCGTTATCGCTGGTGAACCGAGACTGAACGATAGTTTGGATAGTGTCGCCTTAGTGATAACAGGTGCAGTTTTCTGGGCGATAGCACAAATCATGATCAGTCGTCTTAAGTCACTCTCGGGCATCACTATACTGGCCTGGGTTGCTATTATTGCTACCCCACAAATGCTACTCATCTCGCTACTTATTGAAGAGGGTCAATGGGAGTCCATCAAGAGTGCCGACCTTGTGGATTGGTCGATAGTCTTTTACTTGTCCTTTATCATGACTGTTATTGGCTATAGTGTTTGGTATCACTTGCTGCGGATCTGCGATGTTAGCAAGATATCACCTTTTCTGATGCTCCTACCCGTCACCTCAATCATAGCCGGCATGACACTTCTCGATGAGCAATTTACGCTAGCAATGGGAATCGGCGGGGTATTGGTAATGACTGGTGTTGCCAGCACCTTGATTAAATGGCGCGAGTCGACAAAACAACTCTAGTTACCTAAAAACAGACAGCCTTATTTATAGAACGGGTCTATTGACACGAATTGTGAGGTAATTCTTCTGAACCATTTAGATAGTGCAATGCCTCTAAGTTGGCCTGAATTGATGCTGACTTGTTTTTGCTCTGAAATTTTTTTGTCTTCCATCAGTGCCTCATTCAGTGGTAGTTCGATCTGCTCATGGAACAGGTCCACTTCCATATCTAAATCTCTCCTCAGATTCTGAATCTGTTTAACTACATCGATGTCTGTCATTTACCCTTTCTCCTTCCTTTTTTTGTGTTATCTATCTTGTGAGACTTGGCTGAAACGGTCTTTGATGCCGCCTCATATTTCTTTTCCCACTCCTTATGCAGACTCGTTTTTTCGATATCCTGAAAATCGATTCCACTAATCTCCTTGAATTCTGTTATCGCGTCCTCCAGGGCGGTTTCAAAGACACCGGACAGGGACATGCTGTAGCCATACTTTTGTGCGGCCAAGGAGGCACCCTTGAAGGCCTCAAAGATAGGTCTTCGTACCCTCACACTGACCACCCTTTTTTCGTCTTCCTTACGGTTTTTTGTAACGTATTTACCCATTGGGGATTCATCTTATTGTTTTCTAGTTGAGCAGTATACGCTAATTGTATACTTTTTCTATTATTTTATGTAATCTTTTTGTATACATTTTTTGACAACCAAGTGTTGAATTAAATTGATCAGTTCAAACTAATTTCTGGGTATGATGAATGAGCTATGATTGAGTCGCTATTTTTTGGAGTATTCTGATGAGTACACAGCTAGAGCAAGCCAAACTTGAAGATATAGATAGTCTCCTTGAGAGCCAAGAAAAAATGGTCGGTGGTCTACGTCCTGGCACTGAAAAAAAAGTGTCATGGACTCAAGGCAATGGTGTCAAATCGAAAACAAGTATCGTATTTATTCATGGTTTTTCCGCATCTCGCATAGAGATTGATCCAGTCGTCGATCTTATTGCCGCCGAACTCGATGCAAACGTCTACTTCACAAGACTGAGAGGCCATGGTCAAGATGGAAAAGCACTCGCTGAAGCGACCTATGAGCAGTTCCTTGATGACACGATTGAGGCGATTGAGATTGGCAAGACGATTGGTGATGAAGTAATACTTATAGGATGTTCGACTGGCTGTTCATTGATTCATATCGCACTAGGTCAAGAACATAACATCAAGGCTGCCATCTATATCTCCCCAAACTTTGGCCCAAAACCAATCAAAGGTCAAGCATTACGCCTTCCTGGCGCTAAATTATTAGTGCCCCTGGTTTTTGGACAAGAACACTCATTCATAGCAAAAAATGACAAACATGCCACCTGTTGGACCACAAAATATCCCACCAAAGCGCTCTTTACCATTAAAACCACAGTGCTCGCAGCGCATCAGATAGACCACCGATCAATCAAGGTACCAATCATTATGTGGTTTTCAGACGATGACAAAGTGGTCAATGCAAAATGGACTCGCAAAATTGCCTCGATGATGGGTGACAACGTGACTCTGTACAACCCCTCACTGACTGAACAGGACGACCCTTCTTGTCACGGCATTATTGGTGATATTTTGAGCCCTTCTCAAACTACAGTCGCAGTCAGTAAAATAACCAATTGGTTGACTCAGATATAAACTTAGCAACCTGGTCTTAATAGTTTCGCTTTGTTTTGGCACCCTTGTAAAGAATGCCTGACAAGTTTTCATTAGCTATCCTGCGCTGAGAGACGGTCACAGGATCCATATTGTATTTCGGCCGATCCAAGCTCATTCCGTCACTATCCTGTCTTTTCTTTCCTCGAATATGGGTCCAGATATTCCGGCCCACCACCTGTTCTATGGCCGGCGGCATATAGGACTGCAAAGAGAACCCTATTCTTCTCTGTTGGCTTTTGTTGGGCTTAGAGCCATGAATGATGGCGCCATGGTGGATTGACATTTCACCGGGCTCTAATATCAAGTCAACACCCTTCGACTCGTCAACCCCAGAGATAACTTGACCGCGGGTTAGGATATTGTGCTCAGAAAAGGTATCCTCATGTTTGCGGATTTCCTGCTTATGGCTTCCTGAGATCATAGTCATGCATCCGGTTTCCAAGTTGCTCGGACTTAGTGCAATCCAGGGTGTCGGAAAGTTAACATCATTCATCCCCATATAGGTTGCATCCTGATGCCAGCTAACGTAGTGTTTGGATGCAGGCTCCTTGATGAACATCACCGTCGCCCAAAGCGCAATATCTGGACCGATCAGATCCTCCATTGCGTCAACGATAACAGGGTTATGGGCGAGAGCATCCAAAAACTCAAAGGAGAGGTGTAAATTGTTGCGACTCTCGGCATTGACCTCTTCTGGAAATTGCGCCTCTACTTCCTCAAGCTGAGATTTTATCGATAGAGCTTCGACCTCAGGAATGACCTGAATCGGAGAAATAAAGCCCTCATCTTGATATTGCTCAATTTGTTGTTTTGTTAGCACTTTAAGCATTACTCAAAAAAAACTCCGAATAAACCATTTAAGGGCATTTTATTACAGATAAGGCAAAAATTTTAACCTTGTTTTTGTTAAGGGTATATACTGTGCGTCATATCGAAATATAAATATTCAATAAAGTCTATGGCCAATATTTTCACCAAACACCCTAAAGAAGTTGGTGAATCCTACCTTCAGCATCTTTTGGTGGCCTTGAAATACAGTTTCACCTTATTCTTGTTGTTCCTAACAACCTTCATTCATTCCATTTTTCCATTCATTTTTAGGAACACTACGAGCTCCAAGATCATTAAGATGGCAGAAGATTTAAAAACTAGAAAATAGTTTATGTTGAATCAAGCCTTTGATTGTTCTGGATTCATCTAAAATTCATCAATAAATCACTTAGTGTTCGCACAATTGAACTAAACTGGCCTCATGAAATACCTTTCAGTCTTTTTCACAGCTATGTTTTTGAGTAACTCCGTCTCAGGCGCACTGACTATTTCTCGTGACTACGAAACAGAAATCTTGGGAAACTGGATCTGCAAGGATTTTTGGCCCGGTTATTCTGCATTTGAAATGATTCGGTACAAAAAAGATGGAACCTGGAATAGTTTTGGTGAAGTTTTTGTTGACTTTGAATTAGAGGAAAATAGGTATCTTAAAGTTAGATATGGTGCGGTAGGCACTGGCATCTGGGAAATTGAGAATCATAACCTTATCAGCATGATCGATTATGTCAAAGTCACCAACAGGAATCATTCCTGGCTTGATGAGTATTTTAATATGCAAGACCAATTCACCCTGAACGACAAAACATCCGAGGAAATCGTCGTGCTTTCAGATAACTACATAAACCTCAAGCCAAATACAGGCAAGGGGTACGAGTGCTACAAAGTTGAGATATAGCTATTCTCCTCTCTGGTTATACTTTTGAGCGTTACCTTTGGATAAATTAACCGGATATTTTTCAGCATTGCTCTCTAGTTTACTTTCTATCGCCTTCTCTAGATCAATTCCAAGAACACTGCAAAAACGAAGAAGATACATTGCAATATCTGCCACTTCACTATTAATCTCCTCTGTCTGCCTTTGACCAGGTGAATTTGACTCTTCTGCGTTTAGCCACTGGAATATTTCAACGAGTTCTGAAGCCTCAACACTTAGTGCCATTGCTAGATTTTTTGGCGTATGAAACTGCTCCCAATCTCTATCAATAGCGAATTTTTTAAGCTGATTTTGTATTTTAGATATATCCATAATTTCTCTTCTCTTATTACAACTCTATGACAAAAAAATTTAGTATACTTAAGGTACTTGATAGTAATCAAGTATTTAGTTAATCATAGGAGGTAGTATGAGTATTCCAATTCTTTGTCATGTCTTTTTAATATTGTTTGGTGGTTTTTTTGCAATTCAATTTACTTTTAACTCGAAAAAGTTTGCAGCAGAGCTTCGATGGGATTCTCCGCAAGCAGCTGCTGCCCTTAAGCCAGCTGGATTTCTAATGAGCGGAACAGTTTTAATGCTGATTGCCACATTATTTGGAATTGGTGGATTTACCGCTACAGGGGAATTATTAGCTGCAATGGGGCTTTTTACCGCTTTTGCATTTATTTATAATATGGGTCTATTTTTCAAAATATGGCCAACTTTTGATGGCGCAGATCATGATATTAAAAATGCGATTAGACCTTTAATACCCCTAGTGGTAGTCATTATTTATTTCTGCACATCTTAACTAACAATACAATTTAGGAGAAACTATGTCAATTTTTGAAATACACGAAGAAGCAACTAAAAATAAGGATATTGATGCATATGCTGCAACTTTGCATGATGACTATGAATTCATTAGTCACATGGATGGCATGACAATGAATAGAGAAAAAGCCATGGAAATGTTTACTTTCCTTATGAATAATGATGATTTTGTAACACATGAATCACGCTGCCTTTATGAGAACGATGATGTTTTGGTCACTCATGCGATAATGGGTTTCCCCGATGGAACCCGTGAAGCAGTGCTTGCCTTTCATCAGCTTCAAGATGGAAAGATAATACGCATGGAAACTGGCGCTACGCCTCTTCAGTAGATAACAAGTAATAAAAAACTCAAATTAAAGACGCCCTAGGGCGTCTTTTTTATGCATGGCTGCCTGTGCTATAGCCAAACTCTATTGATAAGTCGTTAATATTGGCACTTAGTCTTTAATTAAATTCAATATTAGAATCAACATAATTTTTTTGATTCTCCATTTTTAGCTTTGCTTATATATCTTTGCATAATTATGCAAAAAATAGTGAATTTTATTCAATTGTTAGATATTCGAAATATAATAAAATAAATTAGATCACTATGAAAACAGCACCAACCAAATTGTTTCAATTAAGAGAAGCGCTCGATGCTTGTGAAAAGGACATTGGCTTGGACCATCTCCCGGAAGTTGAAAGAGCAGTATTTTCATTTATAGCTTCCAATGAAAGCGTCACCATCACTTCAATAACAAAACATTCGTACTTTGCCAGGTATTCTCTGTCAACGATTAAAAGAGCAGTTCTTTCCTTGCAAGGTGATGGCTTGATTAAGTCACAAAAATCCAAGATTGATGGCCGTGAAAAGCATTTAACACGTTCTATCTAGCTCCTTTCAATCAATCTTAAATATTCTTAAAGCAAAACTTTTTACCCTTCGCGCATAAAACCAAATTTGGACTTAAAGCAACATAAATATTTATAGTTCACTATGGTATATTCATAATTCTTTATTAACTATTGGAGACAATAATGACTTTATCTTTAGTGTTTAGAATTCAGGCTGCAATGTTTGCCATTTTTGGCTTTATGATGCTATTAGCCCCTGGTGCAATGATGGCTAGCTTTAATGTTGCTGAGAGTGTTGTAGCACAGAGCCTCATGCAAGGGATGTCGTTAATGGTTATAGGTATGGCATATCTTAGTTGGCAAATGCCTAGCTGGGCTGGCGATAATCTTAAAAGTGTTGGTATGTTTTTCGCTATTTTGCATGTACTATGGATTCCCTTAACAGTCTTTCAGATGAGTCAAGGTGTTTTCCCATCAGATATGGCAAATATTCTTGGCAATATAGCCCCTGATGTAGTTTTTGCTATTCTATTCTTATGGAAATCTCGTGCTGACGCTTAAGATATCTTTAAAGATGTAAACAAAAATGGCAAGAGGGCAAAAATCTTTTAGACACAAGAACAATGCTGCGTCCGTTAGCGATGATGAGATCTATATGATGGTAATGCTCTATACCTATCAACATAAGAGCTTGGACTATCTGGCACGAAAATTTAATATCAGTTATTTTGACGCCAAAGAAATCATCATTCGCAGCCGTTTTGGGGGAGCTTGCGGTTAAATAAAAGACATCCGAAGATGTCTTGATTATTTATTATGGTTGTATAGCTTATGACTGTAACTGAAGAATATGTCGAAGGTTGACCTGAGGCATTAATTAATATTATCAAAATCAAAGGAGAAAGTAACATGCTAGGAGAAAAGATTGGTTCAATATCTGGAACTGTATCAAATAATGTGTTGTCAGCTGAAGGTTCATTACCTAAGTTCAGCACTTCTACGGAAGGCGGTGGAACACTAGCTGGAGCAGAAGTTCAAGTTATGGCAACTTATAGTTCTACCATGAGAGCGGATGGAACGCTTTATGGTGAGTGCCCTAATCAAGGGGTAATAATGACACAGGATGGAGTAGCTACATTCAGGGCAACAGGAATGGGTACTTTTACAGCAGACGGTGGGTCAGTCTTTAGAGGGGCGTGTTATTTTCAAGCATCTGCACCATCGCTTTCGAGCCTTAATGGTGTTTGTTGTGTCTACCATTTTGATGTTGATGCACAGGGAGTTTCTACTTGGGACATTTGGGAGTGGAACTAGTTCGAAAAATTAAACTAGGCTATTCAAGACATAAATCAAGACATCTTCGGATGTCTTGATTATTTAATTTGGCTCCCTCACACAGAAGAAAAATCAATATGTTTGGATGTTGATGGCGCGTTACCGGCAGGTAGTACAGAGTAGAAAAATGTTACTCGCTCTTGGGCTATATAAACAATATCTGTATTACGTGGCACCCATAGCACGTCTCCAGGGCCGGCTTCGAATATTTTGTCACCGACTTGTAACGTGAACTGCCCCTCGAGTATGTTGATGACCTCGTCATAGGTTATGTGCCAAGGTATAGAGCAATCTTCAAAAACGCCAATCCCAGCTCCCAGTTTATCGGAAAACGATACATTGACCAAACCGATGGTTTTCATGCCGTCCACGGGCTCAAGGTCGAGATCTTTTTTACGGAATATCTTTGTTTCTGACATAACATCTCTCCTTATTGAGTATTAAATACTTTGTAATTGTAATAGTTATTTTCGAAGAGGTGATGTAAAAAAATAGTAGGAATATCTCATATCATATATATTCACACATCAAACGAAATTTGGTACAAAATATAGCTTGGTTTTTTAACAAAAAATAGAGTAATAATTATGAGTTGGAAGACAAAAGTTTTAGGTGGGGCACTAGGTTATATGATTGGTGGGCCGCTAGGTGCGATGCTTGGCGTGGCATTCGCGAGTAATTTTTCTAAACGTAAGTCTAATTTTGGCGGATTCGCCAAAGATTATGGTCCGGGTAATCAGCAGCGCGTTCAAGCAGCATTTTTTAGTAGTGTATTTTCAGTTATGGGCTATATTGCCAAAGTCGATGGCAAGGTATCAAAGTCTGAAATTCTCTTAGCACAGCAAGTTATGCAACATATGCAATTACCAGAGGATATGCAAAAAGTCGCAAAAGAGCTGTTTAACCAAGGCAAAGGCAAAGATTTCAACCTAGACGAAGTGCTTGAACAGTTCCGTACTGAAAGTCATAGGCGTACACACTTAATACGCATGTTTTTAGAGATTCAAATCCAAGCCACTTATGCTGATGGCGTATTTGACGACAAAGAACATGATGCACTTAAATATATCGCGCAAAAACTGCACTTTCCCATTCATGAACTAGAGAGTCTGATTCAGCAATTTTCCGCTACGAGCAACAACACTGATAAACTAACAGTTAACGATGCCTACGTGATATTGGGTGCGGATAAAGGTCTAACTGATAAGGAGCTTAAACGAGCCTATCGCCGATTGTTAGCCCAGCATCATCCAGATAAATTAGTTGGTAAAGGCTTACCAGAGGAGATGAAAAAAATGGCCAATGAAAAAACCCAAGAAATCATCAGTGCTTATGAGCTCATTAAAAAGCACCGTGGCATGCGATGAGTAAGTTTGATAATATTCCTGAACAGGAAAATACTGAAATCATATTTCGGGCAGAGGTCAAATTTGGGGATTTGGATGTCGTCTATGAGAAGTGGGAGTGGGACGGGATACTTGCTGAAAGTATCATTTTTGATGAAGACGACGTGTCTGAAATGAATGATGATGAAATTATTAATCAAGTAAGGGGCTCGCCATTGTTTGATGAGAAAATCTATAAGGGCGATCCAACAATAAGGCACCTGAGTGGCCTTGTTTTTGTTAATCTTAATTTTATTATGAAATAGTTACAGGATTATGCTAGCGGGATCGCAATTAGCATGAACTCAGGTTAATTTACTATCAGCTAGCATAGGGCAGATAAACGCTCCTTGATTAAAACTCCTTCTCGGCTCACCTCATACGCCAGATACTATCTTGATTCTGTATCAAAGCATTGCAACAACGCTAAACGCTTATTCTTCTAATGATTTTTTTATTGAAAGAGCAATGGCCTTAGCAAGAAGTGGGGGTACGGCGTTTCCAACCTGCACCATCTGCTTACTTTTTGGTCCCTTGAAAATAAAGTCATCTGGAAATGATTGTAGTCTGGCCATTTCTCTTACTGTGATAACTCTTGATTCAACAGGATGTATGTTGACTCCACCATGATTCTCTTTAATGGTGCAGCTAGCATCATTCCAAGGGCACTTTTTCCATGAGTCTGAATAGTTTTCATATAGGCTCTCACCTTCTAAAACACTGGAAAGTCTTTGCTTCATATCATCACTGTGCTTGGTTCTAAGGTGATTAAAATCCTTGTCATCATCTACCATAATTAAATCTTCTATGGCTTGCTTTGTTGTAATGTAAGAGTCTGGTTTTATTAGTGGCCCAGGATGGTAGTTTGTTTTATTAATTCTATTTGCTATAAATATCACCCTTTCTCTTTTTTGAGGCACGTAATAATCGGCAGAATTCAATACCGTTACATTTACCCTATAACCCATGTTTCCAATGTCTTTTACAATTTTATCTTCAACCATACCGCCAAGCATCGATCTCAACCCTTTGACGTTTTCCGCAACAACAAACTCCGGCTGCAATTCATTAATGATTTCAAGCATATCTTTATATAAGGAGTTTCTTTCATCTTCAACGATTCTGCTGCCAGACATGCTAAAACCCTGACAGGGGAACCCGCCAGAAAGAACCGTTAAGGGCTTGCCATTTAATTGTTTTTTAATGGTATCAATAAATTCACTTTTAACTTCTGGATTGGTTATATCGCCTTCAATTAGAGGATGACTGAAATTATGCTTATATGTCATGGCAGCCTCTTTAAACCAATCCATACCGCAAAGTTGGTTGAAACCTGCTATTTCAAAACCTTTTGCCATTCCACCTGCACCACAAAACAAATCTGCCGATGTTAAATTGGATTCTTTAGGATTGTCCCAATTTTTAGAGATGTCGATCCAATTGATATTGTCTGTTTTTTTTGATTTAGGAGGTATGTTAATTAAGCTTTTATCCTCTTTGCTTTGAAGTTCGGTAGAGTTTAAGAAGTTTTGCAAGTCACTTTCCTCTATTCTATATACCCCTCCAATTTTTTTTGATTTAAGCTTGCCTGAATGTATATACCTTCTCACAGATTTCTGTGATACATTCAATTTTTCAGTAACGTCTTCAATGCGAAGCATTTGGGTTAACTTGTCCATACTTTATTGTTACGCTACTTTTAGTATTAAATTCGTTTGAATGCTCATTGAAGTTTGAGTTTGGCTCTAAACTCCAACGGGCTATACCAATAACAGCCAACGCAAGTACCTTGATACTCGGGGTTGCCTTGATAATGAGATACAGGGTAGCCAATATTTGTCGCGTCAAACCTAATTCCGCTTGCTTTACATTCTTTACAATGTTGTCTTTTTGCGACGTTTGCCGCCTTAGATAGTGGCTGAAAATCTTTTAGAGTCTGTTGATTTATATCTGACAATCTGGGGTCGTCCAGCCTTCCGTCTTTGTGGTCTACTTCTGGTTTTGAGGTGTGCAATATAACACATCTTTGTCGTTTGACTTCTTTGCTAATTGACGCGTTAATTGGTCTCAGTGTAGGGTTTTTATTAAAACCAACTAATTCAACCGATACAATTGGCCCGGTTTCCCCTCCATTTTTGTGTTGCACATCTACATTGTACTTTTTTCTTAGTGCACTGTCATGGCGACACCAATCTCCACCATTACCAAATTCTAGTCTTTCGTATTTTCCTTCAAATTCATTTATTTTAACCACTCGAGAGAAACCTGCATCATTAGGTTGTGCAAGTTCTAAAAATAACTCCCTTTTGCTTTGTCTCTTTTACTCATGGCTTAGTCTTCCTAAAGACTTTTTAACATATTTTATATCAATATCCGCAGCCTTGAATAATCTGTTGTTATTTCATAGAATAACTTATTTGAATTACGACCACCATATAATGTTCGTTCCGGCTTTTTATCTAAGAAAAAATAAAGTGTAGGCTTAATAATGCTATCTAGGGATCCATTTTTGTTCATAAGCTCCAATCACCCACCAATATGCCACCTCGTAATCCCCCCAGACATCGGATTTGTGGGATACATCGTCACCATTTTCTGTAATTAATGTATGATCAACTGTCCAGCCTTCGTCACTAGTGAATCCCCAAACACACTCCCATTTACTATCGTCGTTATTTTCTGATATTTCATTGTCAGAATACGATACTGTTACGTTATTAGCCAATGTATATTCATCGCCACTTTCTTCATCAAGAGGCCTGTTGTTTGTATATGTTTTATCAGCCTCTTCCCATCCATCACCAACTTCTTCATTGTAGCGCTCTATCAATATCCAGATAATTTTGTTAATTTCAGAAATAACCT
>Ga0206679_10002911_pt1 | contig 13405 bp, 10 predicted proteins | sample M110012015metaG_FD_155464 | JGI IMG/M metagenome (GOLD analysis project Ga0206679, IMG submission 155464) | Ammonia-oxidizing marine archaeal communities from Monterey Bay, California, United States - M1 100m 12015 | ecosystem: Environmental > Aquatic > Marine > Intertidal zone | place: USA... | reverse complement strand
GTATTTACAGAGATGATTGTATTTATAAGAAAGCAGGAGTAATAGTTGGTAGAATTGTTCCTCAAGAGCAAACACAACTGAGTCTGTTTGATAGTTTGGATAGAGAAAAACGCAAAAGCATAAATGTAGCAGTTGATAAGATAAATGCTACTATGGGAAAGAATAAAGTGAAACTTGCTGTGCAGGGCAATGGAAGGAAGTGGAAATTAAAACAAGAAAAACTTTCACCTTGCTATACCACACGCTTTGCTGATATTTTAGAGGTGAGAATATAATGTGTTTTAGCATTTCTATAGCAAAAAAGAAAAAGACTTTAGTAAAGCGTTTTAAAGATAAATTTCAAGAATGTATTCAATTTGAATCTAATTAGTTATTGTCGGATTTTGCAAAACCATATGTGAAATAGGGCGTATATGTGGCTTTAATAAAAAACTTACTTTTCATAGCGCCAAGCATACGTTTGCAACAATTGTTACATTAACAAACGGAGTGCCTATAGAAACTGTATCAAAAATGCTTGGACATAATAATATAAAAACTACTCAAATATATGCACGTGTAATAGAATCTAAAATAAGTTCTGATATGTTAAAATTGAGAAGGAAACTTATATAAAATTATTAGTATTTTAGCTTTATGTTTGATAGAATAAAAAAAATATTTAATACAAAGGAAGATGGTCGGGATGGCTTTACAAAGTGGTCAAAGCGTATATTAGAAATATCTGAATTTATATCTAAGAATAATAGATTGCCTAAGGCAAATAAGAATGATAAAAATGAGTATAATTTATATCAAAGTTATTCTGCTAATAGAAGAAAATTCTTTTCTAAGGAATTATCAAATAAACAGCTTATATTTTTGCGAAAACATAAAATTGATTTTGAAGATTTATCATCATTTTCTGGAAGAGATGGTTATACAAGATGGTCAAATCGTATAAAAGAAATTTCAGCTTTTATTTCTAAGAATAATAGATTGCCTAAGGCAAATAAGAATGATAAAAATGAGTATAATTTATATCAAAATTATTGTGCTAATAAAAGAAAATTCTATGCTAAAGAATTATCTCCAAAACAACAAAGATTTTTAGAGCAACACAATATTATTTTTGAAAATAACATTTCGGACAGATGGAAAAATAAAGTATTAGAAATTGAAGACTTTATTAAAAGTAATGGTAAAAATCCAAAAACTCATTATGCTTTTAAAAAATCAATAACTGATGAAGATATATATCAACATAAACTATATCATGCTCTTGCTCAGATAAAAAGAGCTAAAGAAAAAGGTAAATTATCAGATACTCAACTAGAATTTTTAGAGCAACACAATATTATTTTAGAAAATAACACATCTATTTTAGATAGATGGAAAAATAAAGTTTTAGAGATTTCAGATTTTATCATTACAAATGAGCGCTATCCAAAATCAAGCTCAAAAGATATTAGTGAAGAAAAGTTGTATCATGCTCTTGCACGTATAAGAAGAGCTAAAGAAAAAGGTAAATTATCAGATACTCAACTAGAATTTTTAGAGCAACACAATATTATTTTAGAAAATAACACATCTATTTCAGATAGATGGAAAAATAAAGTTTTAGAGATTTCAGATTTTATTATTACAAATGAGCGCTATCCAAAATCAAGCTCAAAAGATATTAGAGAAGAAAAGTTGTATCATGCACTTGCTCGTATAAGAAGAGCTAAAGAAAAAGGTAAATTATCAGATACTCAACTAGAATTTTTAGAGCAAAAGAATATTGTTTTTAAGGAAAAGTTTAATCGTAAATTAAACAAAGAAGATATACTTGAGATCAAAAGAATTTATAATGATAATCCTTTTATGGCCTTTAATGTTTTCAAGGAAATCTTAAGAACAAAAAATTATATGATTAATAAGAAAGAAATAAAGATCTTATTTGAAGAAATAATTAACAATTAGTTAGGTAAGATAAAATACCTGTCTTATCGGATATATTTTCTTCAGTTATTCCCTCTAAATTAACATCAAATTTAATAGAACTAATCTCTGGAGCAATGAGTTCCTGATTTATAGACGGGATAGATGTTGATTTATAAAATTTATAACTTGAACTAGCCGTAGTAAAATCAAATTTAGTCTTAAAGTTTATGATATTATCTCCTGCAGCATCCATAACTCTCTCTAGTAATTTCATTCTGTAATTAGAATTTATACTTTGATTAATTTCATCAATCAAGTCATGCACAGATTTTCCAAGTTCAATCTCATTTGTCATAATTGAACAAATTAATGATTTTGATTCAATACTTTTTAATATTTGATTTAAACTTATTCTGTGAATTCTTTCACCTTTAGAAGTAGTTTTTATCTCAAACTTTGTTTCGCCATCATTAAAGTCAAAAGTATCACTATTATTTATGTGCCATGAATCAATTAGTAAATCCTTATTCTTTGAGATGCATATTACAAGTAATTCACCCCAAAGACCAATTTCCTTTTTGTATCCAGTGCTAATTAATTTTGAGAACATATCTCTTAATGAGTTAACTAACTCTATGGCTTTCTCATAATCAGGGTTATCACCAAGTATCTGTATAATATCTTTACAGATATTTATAAATAGATCTTCTACTAAATGATTATTTGATTTCAAGGATAATAGAATGTATTTATCAACAGACTTAGTCGTTTCTAAATAAATTTCACATTCTACATTAAAATTAATATTTAAGAATTTTGTTTTAGATGAATGTGGTTCTTTTATAGATAAGAAATTTTTTGGTTTTATAAAAAAGGAAATTTGATCTTCTGAATCAATACCAATCATAAAGGACTTATAATTCACTATATTTTTAGCAGAAAAATCTCTGCCGATTTGGGAGTCTTTCCTTAATGCATTTATTATATTTTTCATATTTTACTTTTTATTTTTGACATATATCGTATTTGAAAATTTTCTGGAAAGTAAAATCCTAGAGTTGAAAATATTTTATTTTTAATTTCTTTAGCTTCTGTTTTCTCTGCTGCTTTTACATTATGAATTTGAATGATTAATTCATCATTATAATCAAAATCCTCAGATGATTTATTATTTGTTTTTCTTAGAAGACTAGCATCTCCAAAATAAATTTCTCCATTCTCAAACTGCGTATCACCAGCAAAAAGAGCTTGCATTCTAAATTGGTTAGAGCCATTACTTGGTTCTTCTATTTTCTTTATTGTTCTATTTCTTGGTGTTTCTCTTTCGTAAGCAATCTCAATTACCCAACATTCTTCAGATTTTTCTTTTAATTTATCAATATATCTTAAGATGTCTTTTAATTTTAATTTCTCAAACAAGTTATTTGTTTTAAATTGAATTAATAGTTCAATTATTTTATTAAATGGTATTTTGGTTACCCTATGGGTAACATTTTTTTTCTGATGTTCTTTCTTTTTTGGTTGTAGAATATATTGTTTATGATTCTTAATATTTTTAATAAATAGTGATATTAGGCTATTGTTTTCATCTAAAAATGGGTACTGAGGATGAAAATATTGTGAACCTTTCATATGCGAAGAAATAATTTTATCTGATATTCTAGACATATTTGTAGGAATTAACCCTTTATTCATAAGAATTCTACTTCCATTTTTATAAAATTCATCTAAAGAATGGTTTGAGAGATACTCATTTAATTCATTTTCAAATTCATTATATGATTGAAAGTCACTAATTAGGTTTTTATTTAGATAAACTCTACAAAAAGGAAGATAGTCATTTCTGTATCCATAAAATCTACATCTTTGCTCAATAGTGTCTGATTGATTCGAACCTTTGCTGTCCCTTGGCATGTAGGTCATAATAAGATTTTCAACGGTAAATCCTCTATCTAAAAGTTGCCCACCAACCAGTATATGAAAAGAACAACTATCCCACGGAAATTCTTCTCCTTTTTCTAACATTCCACCAACAACCTTATGAACCCTTATATCATCAAAGGTATTTTCTTTTATTGCTTGAATAACATCCTCAAATGTTGGAAATTTTATAAAAATTCTCTTTGGCTCAAGTCTCTCTCTAATTAAATTATATTCCTTTTCGAACATTGAAAACTCTCCATCTTCTAATTCTGCTTCGCACATTTCTAAAATATTCTCAGTCCAATCATAAAAACTTTCAATACCTTTAGTTTCATCTGTTTCAGCAACTCTCCACGTGGGGTGGATTAACATCGTAGCTTTTTGTAGATTTTTATTCTTCTTATCTGAATCACCCATTAATACTGCTAAAATCATGAATTCAATAATTGTAGAAACTAATGACTCTGGTGGTGATGTTAGATGGTCAATGTTTGGAGGGTAATTGCCTTCATTTTTAATGTTCTTAACAATATCATATTCTCCATCAAAGAATTTATTCCCACCTGTATATTTATTGCCGGGCGTCAATAAAACATGCCAATCTGGACTTAGAACTTCCAGGGAATTTATTAAAAGTGGACCTTGTGGTGTTGCAGTATATTGTATGAACGAATGATTAGGTAATTCATATCTTAGATTAATTATTGAAGAGTAAATAGCACTTTTATTTGAAAGGCCATACTTCTCATTATTTCTTGCTTCAGTATTTAAGCTAGCCTGATCTGCTTCATCGTCAATAATCAATACAGATTTCATAGATAACAAATCCTTTATTGTCTGATTCTTAAATATTTTTTTTAAGTTTAAAATCCTGCCTTGATGTTTTAGTACAGGCAAAATTATTAGTTTGTCATTTTTACTTCTTAATTTACGTGTAATCGCTTTTATTGATATTGCTTTTTGCTTTGAATCAGATACATTTTTCTCAATTGATATGTTTCTATCATTAGAAACTAGATCTTCTATTAATCGCTTATTGGTTTGTCCTAATAGCATATTTGTTCTCCCAGATATAATAATAACGACTCTATAACCATTATCTCTTGCAAGTGCTATTAGTGAAGTAAAGGAAAGTGTCTTGCCGCTTTGGATCTTACCTATAACAAGTCCAGTATTATCTTTTTTAGATATGTTCCTGAAACTTGAATCAACACATTTTTTTAAAATATCTATAGAACTTTGAATTAGACTTTCTTCTTCTTGTGGACTAAGAAAACTTTTCAGTCTTTGCTTTAGATTCTCAATTGACTCACCAAGCAATACATCATTTTCTCTTTTAATGATATTAATAGTTTTTGTTGGACCAAAACAACTTCCATTATTCCAACTTCCATCTTTATTTTGTGTTATCATATTTTATTTTAAATAACTTGATATAAATGAGTTAAAACTATGTCGAACATGTGCCGCTTTATCTCCTGAGTTTTTAGCTTTGATCTCGCTTATTGCTAAGCATTCTAGTATATTTACTATAATCTTGAGATTATCTTTTTCTTCACAAAATCTAGGTTGATTAATGAAAACTGGATGTTTCATATTTATAGAAATAGTTATCTTTTTTGCATCTTTATTTACAATATATAGTTTTGCTGTATCCTGACTTATAAAGTTTTTAATAACTTCATATTCAATCGTTCCAATCATTACTTTTCTAGTAGAATTTTTACTATCAGTAATAGATTCAAAACTCTTCCTGCCTTCTTTTTTTATGTTCTCTTCAAAGTTGGTGTCATAATTTTCATTAGGCAACACTATGTCAAGATTTCCTCTTTTGTTCTCTGTGTTTATCAGGTGTTCAACCGATTTTTTCACATTTGCTTTGCTAAATTTGGCTCTATGTTTATCAGCTTGTTGTATGATATTGTATTTTTGGCCTTGTGTGCCTAGCTCAATTTTCTTTATCATATTGGCTAATACCCCAAATATTTCATCTCTTCTTTCTCTATTTATATTAAGCCTTGTTTTATCAAAAGATATATCTACATTTCTAAAATGCAATTCTCCATATAATCTAATATACTTAAAACCTCTAGCACTATTTCCAGATATATCTTTAGGATATATTCTTTCATTAATACCTTCAACAGCTCTTCCTCTCCTAAACAAAGTAAAACCATTGTTTCCTTTATGTTTACCATCAGGAAGAATACCAATAAATCCAGAGATTTCTATATTATTAGTTTTTCTTACCCTCTCTCCTTTAATTAAAACATCTTCTTCCATCTCAATTTCCATCCAATCAAACTTATATTTCCATTCAATTTTATCACTTTGAATTTGTTTTACTTGCCTGTCATTCCACCATTCTTCTTTCAAAAATCCATGTTCTTTCCATTCTAACTTCTCTCCAAAAAGATTTAATTCAATTTTATCTTCAGCCCAATTAGAAAAAAAATCTGTTTTTTCTCTTAGAAAATTTCTATAGATAAATGCAATTTTTTGCTTTAGATATTTTTCTTGCCACGGATATGTTCTTTTGTTTTCAAGTTTTCTTAGTATTACTTCAGTATAATGACTATTTACTTCCGCTTTTTTCTCAATAACATCTAATTCTTCAACATTTTTACTAGTAACAATATTATAATCGAATATTGATTTTCTTTCAATATTTTCTCCAATAGCTGAAGATCTAAGTTCCCATTCATTGGAAATCCAAACCGCAGCATACTTCATTCCCATACCAAACTCATTTAAACCATCAGTATTATTTGGAGTGTTTGCTGGCTCTAGTGCTCTTTTAAAATTTTCTTCATTAATTCCACCAGCATTATCTTTAATTCTTATTTCTTCACCATCAAAACTAATATCAATTTTTAATCTGTAATTTGGATCAATATTTAGCATTTGATCCTTTTTCTCTTTATAACTTTGTATGGAATTATCAATAAACTCACAGAATATTCCAAGTACTGAGGAGTTTAAATTTTTAAGTACTGAGTAACCAGCCGATTTCCATCTAATTGAGACTTTTTTTGTCATTGTAATAAATTTTTGATTATCATTTCTACAATTTTAGCATTTACAGCATTTCCATAAGCTTTTTTTGCACCATTATTAAATTCTGGTTTATATTTTAATGAATCTAGAGATTGTAATTGAGATAATTCATCAACAGTCATTTTTCTTTTTGCAAAGGGCATATAAGGCCTCTGTGTCGATACTGTTGTTAATGCTGGAAACCATCTATCTCTTGAAACTCTTAATCCAGATTGTCTAAATTGAATTATTTTATCTTCAAAAGTGTGATTTTCTCCCATGCAAGCCCATTCAAATTTTTGATAAGAAAATTCAAAATTTTTGATTTTTGCTTTAAATTTATCTAAATATTCTTTATTTTCAAGATAAAATTTTCTATTTTTTTCAATATATATAATTTTCCAATTGGGGAAAGATTCTGTTTCACTTTGGGCGTATCTTGGAATATAATGTTCTAAAATCTCTTTTTTATTATCTGAATCTATTTGTTTACCAAATATTCCTCGTTGTTTTTTCAGTTCTTCTATTGAACTTGAAAATGGTGTTTTTTCTTTGTAATTATATGTAGCCCCCCACTCATGTGACCAGATTGGAAATGATGGTAGAAGATTTCCTTTAGGAAAATTCATAACAAAATCATGCCACGTATCATATATTACTTGTTCATCTTTATTGAGTGTAATATACTCAAGTTCTTCAGGATCAATCTTTTTAGATAATTTGAAGTGACCATTATGTATAGATGTTTTATTAATGTTCATTAATTCAGGCCAATTAAAACCTTTAAGACCACCCTTAGATTTTAATCTTCCAACTATAAATAGCCTTCTCCTATGCTGTGGAATTCCAAACTCATGAGGAGACAATACTTTACACGCAATTTCATATCTACCTCTTTCATATTTATTTTTTTCAAGTAATTTTCTAATCGTCCTGAAAGTCTCTCCTTCAATATTAAGTGAGTTTTTTAGCTTATTTTTTTTAACATTTCCACCATGTTTTAAAAGTGTTTCAACATTTTCTAAGATTATATATTCAGGTTGATATTTATTTAAAATCTTCATGATATTAAAGAAAAGATTTCCTTTCTCTTCATCAGCAAATCCTTTTCTTAAACCAGCTCTTGAGAATGGTTGACAGGGAAACCCAGCACAAAGTATATCGTGTTTTCCTATAGAATCAATATCTATCTTAGTAATATCTCCAGCTATCTGTTTGGTTGAGGGGAAGTTTTTTTTATATATTGATCTAAGATTTTGGTTAATTTCAGAAGAAAATACACACTGATGCCCTAATTTCTCTAATGATAAGTGGAAGCCACCAAGTCCTGCAAAAAGATCAATAAATTTCATTTTGTAAATATATTTTAAAAATTAAATAATTGAATATTAAATGAAAGTATTATTTGGAATTTTTTTGAAGGCTTTTAGTTCGTCTTAGTTCGAATTTTTCTAAACATTATCACAATTAGAGAAAGTAACACGAAACTCTTGTGGAGTTAGAGTAAAATCTGATTTATTTTTGAACTGTGGAGATTCTATTGCTTTAATAATATATTTTGTTCTTTGTTGGTTAATCGTCACAATATATATCCAATATTTCTTATCTTTAGTACTAACTTCTAATTCATTTTTTGATAAATAAAAAGAATTAGAATTTGATGATTTTACTTCAATATGCATCTCTTCACCTTCTTTATTGAAAGAAAGTATATCATATCCTAAGCCCAATTCCAATGATCTGTCCTTTACTTTTAAAGCTAGATCTGGCTTACCTTCAGTTATTAATTTTTCTTTTTCATAATTATATACAAATTCTTCAGCCTCTCTACCTTTAAGCTGTTTTTTCTTTTGATTTTCAATAAAATCTACTGGAGTTGTAGTATGTACTTCTCCTGCTTTTCTTTTTGATTTAATTTTTCTTGATTTTGTATTTATCTTATTAAATTTTACTGAAATATTATTCTCAGATTCTTTAATAAAATCTTCTTCTTCTTTTGATCCTATGATCCATAGGAATGAATGAGCATCAATTAATTGAATCTCATGAGATAATTTGTCTTCAATAAAATATTTAACATCTTTAATTAATGTAATATATTGCATATAATTTTCCCAACTTGCTTTTTTTGATGTTTTGAAGTTACTTCCAAGTTTATTGAATGAAATATCAAAATATGTACTTGCAATTGGTAAATATTCTCGATCACTTTTCAAATAAAAGAGATATGCTAGTAGTGCATATTTTTTACCAAGATAATCAATAAGATTCTGAAATATTATTTTATCATCTTTATTAGAATAATAGAAGTTATAAAATAAGTTCTCAGTATCGGCTATTTTATCTTTACTTTCTAATGTTTTTATGATTGTTATATGTTCTTTTGATTCTTTCCCATATCTTCCTTGCCAATTTAATAGATTATTTCCTTGAATTTCAATCGCATTAATAACTGAATTTAAGATTTTTCCTGATCCTATATCTGCTTTACTCCAATCTTTAAAATTTAGTTTATCAAGTGCTTTATCTCGAATATCTTTTTTATAATCTTCTCGTTCTTTAATGTATGGATGACTAAATGATTTAAACTTAATATCTGATTCTTTGAGCATGTATTTCTTAAAGGCATCAAAATGAGTATTGAACTTTGATGGGGAAATCAATTTAATATCTTTTGGCCAATGTATTATTTTCCTGTCTTTTAAAAAACTAATTTCTCCAATTATTTCATTTTTTCTCTTGATTAATGCATCAATATTTGAAGAATACATATTCCAAACTACTTCTTCCATTTTACCACCTCTCTTAAGTCCTTTTCCTTTGTATGATGGGTCAAATCTCAAGTAGTTACTTAACTTCATAGAAACTCCAGTTGCATTTCTGAAATTTGTTTTTTGAACACCATCAGAATGAATAGGTAGACTGTTTAATATTTGACTTAATTTAATAACTTCAGGGTGATTTTTATTTCCTATAGCAGTTGCGTCTCGAAAATATAGTTCTAAAGCTAGAATTAATTCATCTTTTGTCCAGTTAGGGTTTTTCATAATTAAATCTTTATAATATTATTTATTTCAGAATAAATTTATATTTTTAAAAATAAGTGATTACTCTGAAAATTAAATTATTTTCTTAAGTTTGTTTTAGTAGATTGGTGAGCGGTGCAAAAAGTGGTGCAAATTTTAGTTCTAAAGCTTACTGTAATCTAGTTTTGTGGTGTGTTTTTATTCCATACTCTTCTTTAATTCATCAAATTTTGATTTCAAAGTAGGATTTCCGTAAGTCAACTTCTTTATTGTCAAATCATCCGCTTTCTGATTTGCAAGACGTAATTGATTTTCACTTGTGGTTAACTCCTGCTTTACCTTTTGCATTCTTGATATTGATTTATCAATCTCTGCAATAGCTTTTTCAAAATGATTTGTAGCTGATAAGTAATTCTTAGCAAAAACATCTTTAAATTTACTAATTTTATCTTCAAAGTTAGTTATATCAATACTCTGATTTCTCATTAAATTTAATTCTTGCTTATATTTTAAGGAGCTCATAGCTCCATTACGTAGAAGAGTAATTATTGGTATAAAAAACTGAGGGCGAACTACATACATTTTTTCATATTTATGCGACACATCTACAATTCCACTATTGTAATATTCGTTTTCGGTTTCTAATAACGTGACTAAAACAGCATACTCACATTTTTTTGAATTACGGTCTTTATCAAGTTTTGCAAAGAAATCCTCGTTTCTTTTTTTATTTGTCGTTTCATCATTTTCATTCTTCATTTCAAACATAATTGAGATGATTTCATTTCCTTCTGCATCTGTTTCTTTGAAAATAAAATCTCCTTTAGTTCCAGAACTTGAATCATTGTCCTTTTCAAAGTATGAATTTTGAAAAGCAGTTGAACGAAGATTATTAAATTCAATTTCGCAATGTTGCTCTAAACTTTCACCTAACATTTTAGTTGAAAGCTTAAGCTTCATGTCTTTAACTCGTGCAATCTCATCGTCTTTGTACTTGATTATTGTGTCTTTGTTTTGAAGTTCAGTATTGTGTTTTTGTTCTAACGAATTTTTTAGGTTTTCTTTTTCTAATTCTTTTGTTTTTATATCATTTTCCAAAGTGTCCCGTTGCTTTTCAATTTCCTTTTTGCTTTTGAAACCGCTAATTCTTTTACAGTATCAAAATTCTCAATTTTAGACTTCATATCAGATAATTCAGTATTTTTCTCAGCTAATTTTTCTATCAATTGACTTTTGCTATTAGCTTTTAAAATCGTTATTTCATTGTCTTTATTTGAGAGTACTTCATTTAAAGAATTTTTTGTTTTCTCGATTGCAAGTTGAATAGCACTTTGCTTCTGTTCATCTGCAATAGAAAGTCTTTTATTTAGTTCTTCTTCAAACTGATTATCTCTAACTTGTTTGAGGATATCAGCAAATCCAGCATCCTCAATTTTAAAATTTTTAGTGCAATTTGGGCAAATAATCTCATTCATATTCAATTTTTTATAATGTTAAAATCTTTTTTTAAATATACCATAATTCACCGCTAAAGGAAGTGTTGTTCAAGATTTTATAATTTATTAAAACTATCTTTTTTTGCTAAACATAAAGGATTATTTGAACATGACCAAATTTTGTTTAGCAATATGTTTTAACCTGGCAAATAAAATAGTGAGAGTTTTAGTTTATGATTTTGCTATAATCTTTTGAAAAGGTGTTGTAGATTAATCTTGCTACTTTTTCTAACAGGCAAATATTAGGCTTAAGACAAACAGAATAGTAATTGTAAGGTTATTTAACGGTATTTTATCAAATGAATTCTTGCCCATATTTTTATTTTAAGTAGCCTATATAATATTCTCTACTTCTCTCTGTCTTCTTTAGTTTAATTTTTTCTAATATATCTAAGTCATCTGATAATCCTCCAGGATGACCATCAGTAATAAAGAAACAGTTGTTAGATAATTTAATTTTATCCTTTAGTTCAGATAATAAATCAGAATCCCATTTTTGATCACTTCCACCTTCTCCATTACTATCACCACGATGAAAGTAGAACCCTAGATTAACTTCTTCTTTTTTAAGAAAAGTTTTATTATCATTAGCTATAAAGTGTAATATTCTCTTACTTCCACTAAAATTAAATGAGAATATCTTCTTCCCTTTATCATAATCAATGTCTAAGTTTAGAATTTTTTCTAGATCTTTTTTAATACCACCTAATTTTCTAAAGTCATAACTTTCATTATAAAAATAGAAATCATTAATATGTTCTAAAGCTATAATTGTAGGAGTAATTATGTCATAGCCTGCACTTGGATAGAATAAAGTGTCTCCAAGATTTGGTTTAAAATTAGTAGTAGCTATATGATTTATAAGTCTAGAATCCTCAACTTTAATACCCTCTCGCTTATTAATTAATTCAAGTATTCGTGCAGATGCTATTCTTGGAGAAGTAATTGGTATCTGTATTTTATAGGATGATATCTTCTCTTTTTGACCTTCTAATATAGTAATAGCAAAAAATAAAGCATTTACACATTTAATAAAGATATCATAGATTTCTAGCCGTCTTAATTGTGATTCTTCATCTAATAGTTTTTCTGTTTTTGAACCATGAAATATATTATTTCTAACATTTCCAATAAAATACAAGCAAGATTTAATTAGTTTGAAATTAGCTTTTGTTGGATAAAATTTAGATTGATTATTTTTGATGAATGTTAGTTTTCTGAAAAAGTTCTCTCCGTCTTCTATTTTTATTCTTTCATCTTCAACTATTTTAGTCCATTCTCCTTCAGCACTAATGTGTTTTAATGGTTCAAAACAATCTATTAATAAGCTATCACCATATTGATTATTATTTCTAATAAACTTCAGAAACTTAGCTATTTGGTTATTTTCATTTTCAGATTCTCTGTCATGATAAATAATAGTTCTGTTTTCATAACTATACATCCAATCTATTTGATAAAGAGAGTTAAATATAAAGAATTCAAATATAAAGTTTGTTAGCGGCATTATTGGTTTTTTGCCATGCGGAGAAACTTTGTAAATATTTTTTATATTATCTAAATGTGTTTCATAAATTGAGCTTATGAAATTCGTATTTTTCTCACTTAATATCATTTAGTAAAAGTATATTTTTTAAAATAACTAATTTCTTAGATAGTCAAATTAATTTTTTTAAGTTTGAATTATTATATTTGTCCCAGTTCTACATTAAGTAATTGGTGACTAATAAGGTGACCTTTAGAATATCAAACGGTAGTAAAAGTTAATCTTGCTACCCCGACATATCTTTTTTTGGAAAATTTACTACAAAAGCTTATTGCTTAAAAACCTTTACGACATACTTTTCTCAAACTGTTTTAGAAACCTAACATCATTTTCAAAAAACAGGCGTAAATCTTTCACTCCATATTTTAACATGGCAATTCTTTCAATTCCCATTCCAAAGGCATAGCCCGTATATTTTTTAGAGTCAATTCCACAGTTTTCCAAAACATTTGGGTCCACCATACCACAACCTA
>Ga0206679_10002906_pt1 | contig 13414 bp, 8 predicted proteins | sample M110012015metaG_FD_155464 | JGI IMG/M metagenome (GOLD analysis project Ga0206679, IMG submission 155464) | Ammonia-oxidizing marine archaeal communities from Monterey Bay, California, United States - M1 100m 12015 | ecosystem: Environmental > Aquatic > Marine > Intertidal zone | place: USA... | reverse complement strand
CGTGCCAAGAGCAGCGTCCGCCGTAAAGTTGCCGGGTCAGGCGCAAGGCTTCGCCACCGTGGTTACGGCCAAGTTCCCGAAGCGCTTTAGGCCCACCCGCAGCATAAACAGCCACGGCGCACAAGAGGTCGCGTAACTGAGCGGCACTGGCGGCATCAAAGCGACAATGCGCCCCACGAGTCAACTGGGCGATATGGGTGAAGGTTTTTGTAGCTGCTGGATCACTGCCGTCCTGAAACAGAAATACCGGTACCGCGAGGATGCCCAGTTGGCCAGCGAGGCGGGCCAGATTATCCGGGTCCTCCTCCACGCAATCGCCAACGAACACCAGCGCATTGACTTGGCCATGGGTTGCCTGCTTTATGGTGTGTTGCAACACTCGGGCGATTTGCGTTTGTCCAGCCCCACAGCGAATGGCAGTCATCACTGACAGCAACTCGTTAGCACGAGATGTCCAGGGGGCAGTTTTGAATTCACCGTAGCCGCGGTAGTAGGCAAGTTGTATGTCCAGCCCGCCCAGCGCTGCCGTCTGTTCGAACATCTGTGCCTGTATATGACAGGCACGGTCCCACAGCGGTTCGCGGCTGGCAGTGGCATCCAGCGCGAAAATCAGTCGCCCTCGGTCACCCTGGGGCGCCAGAGGCGCGCGGGCACGAACCTGCTGCAGGAAACTGTCCACAGCTTGACGGTTGGACTGGCGCAGAGAATTTTTTCGAGATGAAGCCACGGCGTAAACAAAACGGCAACGGAATGAGGAAACAATCATATCATCGTAGCCTGGAGTTATCGTAAGGAGTATGTTCGTGAATCTGGTGGCGATCCTGGAAGGGCTGACCCTGGGCGGTGCGTTGATAGTAGCTATCGGCGCCCAAAACGCATTTGTGCTGCGCCAGGGCCTCGTTCGTCAACATGTATTCGTGGTTTGCACCGTGTGCCTTGCCGGCGATGCCCTGCTGATTACTCTGGGCGCTGGAGGTTTGGGCACTATATTGCGGGCCGATGCACTAATCCTACGGTTCACGGCTTGGGCTGGTGCCGTTTATCTGATCGTGTTTGCGATTCAATCTTTCAGGCGGGCGGCAAAGCCTCAAGCGCTGGTTGCCACGGTGGGGGAAGCCAGGATGGGTAGTTTGGCCAGGGTCATCTCGAGTGCGCTGGCCCTGACTTTTCTAAACCCCCATGTGTATCTCGATACGGTGGTGGTTCTGGGTAGCGTCGCTGCACGTTACCAAAGCAGCGACCGGACCCTGTTTGCTGTTGGCGCGGTATTAGCATCGGCTGCCTGGTTTTATGGCTTGGGTTTTGGTGCGACGCGTTTGGCACCGCTCTTCAGCCGGCCTGGCACCTGGCGGATCGTCGACGGCGGAATCGCCGTGCTGATGTTGGTATTGTCGGCGTCACTGGTTCACTGGGCGCTGACTGCGGTCAATAGCCAGTAAATTTAGACCTCTCAGTCAGCCAGTGCCCGATCAATAATTTCGCCAACGTCGCGTGACAGGTCCTTTTGATTGCGGACGCGCTTAAGGGCTTTTTGCATTAAATCGCGTCGAGCCGGTTCGAATCGTCGCCACAGGTTGAATGCGGACGCCAGACGAGCTGCCACCTGTGGGTTTTTTGAATCGGTCGCCAATAATTGCTCGACGACCAGTTGGTAACCACTGCCGTCACTCTCATGGAATCGTAACGCATTGGCGTGGGAGAACGCTCCAATCAGCGCGTGGACTTTGTTGGGATTGTCATCCTGGTAGCACTCGTGTTGGCTCAGGCGTTTAATTTTGTCAACGGTGTCCGGCAATCGCGATACCGCCTGTACCCGCAGCCACTTGTCAATGACCAACGGGTATTCACGCCACAGGTCATAAAAGTACATCAGCGCTTCTTCGCGGGCTGGGTGTGGGCTATCGGCCAGCAGTGCCAGTGCTGCCAGTGCATCGGTCATATTGTCGGCAGTTTTTAATTGCTCAAGAGCCAGGCGCACAAAGCCTTCCTCTTCGAGGATCATTAGATAGGCAAGACAGGTATTGCGCAGTGCTCGTTTTCCAGCGCTGACGACGTCCAGGCGACATGGTTCGGACCCTTTCAGGGCATGGTAGTGGGTCAGAAAATTATCCCGGTATCGCCTCGCTAGTGCGATGGCTACTGATCGGCGGGCATTATGTATCTTGTCAGGATTAATCACTTCGGTGAATTCGCTGAGATAATTTTCCTCAGGGAGTCTCAGGGCAAAGGCCTGGAACGCACGATCTACGAATTCGTTTTTGAGGGTCCGGCCAAAAGCTTCGATGAAACTTTCGTCCAACATGGTTTCACCAGAGTGGTTCAGCAGGTTCAGGATCTGTTTGCGGGCCAATCGTTGGCCGGCATCCCAACGGTTAAAGGGATCATTATCGTGACCCATAAGAATTGCCAGGTCTGCATCGCTGTGGTCGGTTTCCAGCATCACTGGCGCAGAGAACCCCCGCAGGATCGAAGGCACCGGCAGGTCACTGACTTCGCGGAATACAAAAACCTGCTCGGTTTCCGTCAGGTTGAGTGTGTGTTCATGACACGCTTCATCGTTATCACCACAGACGGTTTTGAGTGGTTTGCCGTGGATATCGAAAAGCGCTGTGACAATAGGCATCTGCAAGGGGGCATTCGCCGCGGTGGTCTCATGTGATGCCTGGGTGATCCGTAGGTGGTAACAGTGTTGCGCGGCATCAAAAGTACCGTGGCTGAGTAGTCGGGGCGTTCCTGGGCGCCCATACCATAACCTGAACTGATTTAGGTCTCGCTTTGATACCGCTTCGATAGATCGGATAAATTCCTCAGTCGTGACGGCCTGGCCATCATGGCGATCGAAGTACAGGCTGCAACCTTGTTGGAAAGTTTGGTCGCCCACGAGCCGGTTGAGCATACGTACCACTTCGGCACCCTTGATATAGACCGTTAACGTATAGAAGTTGTTGATCTCGACAAAGGATTCGGGGCGGACTGGGTGGGCCATCGGCCCGGCATCCTCGCGGAACTGCTGCGTACGGACCAGGTTGGCATCCTCGATGCGTTTTACGCCGGCAGACCCCTTCGCCGCGCTGAATTGTTGTTCACGAAATACCGTAAATCCTTCCTTGAGACTCAACTGGAACCAGTCACGCAGGGTTACCCGGTTGCCCGACCAGTTGTGGAAGTATTCGTGGCCGATGACATCACTCACCGAGCGGTAATCATGGTCTGTCGCTGTCGCCGGCAGCGCCAGTACGTATTTGGTGTTGAAAACGTTAAGCCCTTTGTTTTCCATTGCCCCCATATTGAAGTCTTCGACGGCGACGATGTTGTATTGGTCGAGGTCATACTCACGGCCATAGGCTTTTTCGTCCCAGTCCATGGCATCGCGCAAGGCGGACATCGCGTGACCGCACTGGGGCAGGTCGCGTTCGCGGGCATAGACCCGTAGTTTCACGTCCCGACCCGAGCGAGTCCTAAAGGAATCCTCGATGCATTGCAGTTGGCCGGCGACGAGGGCGAAGAGATAGCACGGCTTGGGATGAGGATCGTCCCAGACTGCTTGGTGCATAGCGCCCTCTTCGTGCGTCTCGATTTCATTACCGTTGGCAAGCAGCACCGGATAGGATTTCTTGGCTGCGCGTACAGTGACTCGATAAACCGACAGCACGTCAGGGCGATCCAGAAAATAGGTGATACGTCGGAAGCCCTCAGGCTCACATTGGGTGCACAGCGTGTCTTGGGACGAATACAGACCACTGAGTTCGGAATTGGCTGTTGGGTTGATAATGGTCTCGATGATCAGGGTGAAGCTTTCGGGCACCTCGTTCAACGTCAGCGTTTTTTCATCAGTGTGCCACTGCTTTGGGCCAAGTGGTTGGCCATTGAGCGTAAGTGAGGCCAGAATCAGTCGTTCACCATTTAGGACTAATGGCCGGGAGTGGGCGCCGTTACGGGTAATCTGTAATGTTGCGCGAACACGGGTTTTGTTCTCGTCAAGATCAAAAACCAGATCCACCCGTGGAATGTAATAGTCGGGAGGGCAGTAATCACTTAGGTAGGTGCGCCCCGAGGTGTGTTCGGTTGTAGCCACTAGGACATTATCTCCCGGCAGGGTCTGGCCCACGTGGATTCGGCGAACGCCTGCAACATTAACAAAGTTGCGAGTCCCCGCGTCACAACAGGCGACTCACAACGCATCAGACGAGAAAGATCAGTAAGATAACAAAAGCGATGACCGCGAGCAGCGGGAATATCAGGGACTGCCAATCTCGCGGTGCGTCTTGGGCCTGGGTCATCAAGGCCTTGATGCCCGGGAAAACCCACAGGATTACCAGTAGCGCGAGAGCGCCGAGCAGCAGTTTTTCCCAGGTAGGTATCGGATCCATGTTGAGTTTGGACGCCTGTATAGGTCGCCTGGCTTGAGGCAATCAGGTTAGAACCGTTAAATAAGTGTCTAATTTTCCGGCAGAATCTGCTGTGGATCAAGGGTCAGGGTGCGCGCCGAGATACAGGGCTAAATGGGGATGAAATGCCTTCATAAAAGGAGTAGGATGAAGAACGCGCGGTCAGGTCGCGAGCCGCCCCGGTTACGATAACCCCGGTCAGTTGCGCCCACGTCCAGGATTGCGCATACAAACACTCACCAACAGCCAATCAGTGAGGGAGACCGACATATATGACCGAAGCACAGCACAGCCCCCTAAACGGCAGACTAGAAGATCTAAGATCAGAACATCGAGCCCTAGACCACGAGTTGAAAAATATCGCTGACGATCCTCTCATAGACGACCTACAAGTACAAAGACTTAAAAAACGAAAACTATTTTTAAAAGACAGTATCAATCACCTGGAAGACAAACTGGTTCCCGATATCATAGCTTAGTGACCGAACGCAGACTACGGTCTAAAAAGAACGCCCCCGAACCCCGGGGGCGTTTTCGTTTCACCAGTTGGTATGTGGTTAGTAGCGGTAGTGATCGGCCTTATAAGGGCCTTCGGGTGAGACTCCGATATAAGCCGCCTGCTCGTCGGTCAACGTAGTCAGCTTTACCCCGACTTTGTCCAGGTGTAATCGTGCGACCATTTCGTCAAGATGCTTAGGGAGCATGTAAACTTTGTTTTCATACTGGTCCTGTTTCTGGAACAGTTCGATCTGTGCCAGCGTCTGGTTGGTGAACGAATTGGACATGACGAAACTCGGGTGTCCGGTAGCGCATCCGAGGTTCACCAGCCGACCCTGAGCGAGCAGAATGATCCGTTTGCCGTCGGGAAAGATGATGTGGTCGACCTGTGGCTTGATGTTTTCCCACTCATACTGCTCAAGCGAGGCACAGTCGATTTCGTTATCGAAGTGGCCGATGTTGCAGACAATTGCCTGGTTTTTCATCTGCGCCATGTGATCATGTGTGATGACCTGGTAGTTGCCGGTAGCCGTGACAAAAATATCTGCCTGGCTGGCGGCCTGGTCCATGGTCACAACCCGGTATCCTTCCATTGCAGCCTGTAGCGCACAGATCGGATCTACTTCGGTGATCCATACCGTGGCGCCCAGCCCGCGTAGTGATTGTGCCGAGCCTTTGCCGACGTCGCCGTAACCCAGTACCACCGCCAGTTTACCGGCCACCATGACATCGGTGGCTCGTTTAATGCTGTCGACCAGGGATTCGCGAACGCCGTACAAGTTATCAAACTTCGACTTGGTCGCCGAGTCATTGACGTTGATGGCTGGGAAAAGTAACTCACCGTCGTTTTCCATTTGGTAAAGGCGCTTTACACCCGTAGTGGTTTCCTCGGTAACGCCCTGGATATTACCCAGTATGTTTGAGTACCAGTTCGGCTGGGTTTGCAGACGTTCCCGGATAGCGCTGAACAGTGCGACTTCTTCTTCGCTTGAGGGGCTATCGATAACCGACAGATCCTGTTCAGCTTTGGCACCTAAGTTAATGAGCAGTGTGGCGTCACCACCATCGTCCAGAATCATGTTGGGGGTACCGCCATCGCTCCACTCGAAAATACGATGGGTGTAAGCCCAGTATTCCGTCAGTGTTTCCCCTTTGAAAGCAAATACCGGGGTCCCACCGTCCGCGATTGCGGCCGCCGCATGATCCTGGGTTGAAAATATATTGCATGAAGCCCAGCGCACATCCGCACCAAGCGCGCGTAGTGTTTCGATAAGCACAGCAGTTTGAATAGTCATGTGCAGGCTTCCGGCAATCCGAGCCCCCTTCAGCGGCTGGTCAGGGCCGTACTTGTCGCGCAGAGCCATCAGACCCGGCATTTCGGTTTCAGCAATAGCAATTTCTTTTCGACCAAAATCTGCCAGTGACAGGTCGGCCACCAAAAAGTCCTGATTAGGTTGGGCTTGCAACACAGCGCTCATGGGTCAATCTCCATGTTCACTGAGCGCCGTTGGACAAGGGTCGACACCGTGGCTCCGAGCCTGGCGGGCAATAGCCCGTTGCAGCGCTCCTCGGCAGTGTCTATAAGTTTTTGAAGGTCTGGGGAGTTTAGGCCTCAGATCGTCAGAGTATTCACGCAAATGTGACAGGTCATGTGTTTCAAAGGCCTGCCGCCTCGCGCAGCACAGCAGCCTTGTCGATTCGTTCCCAGGGGAATTCGTCTTCGGAGCGTCCGAAATGGCCATAGGCGGCACTGGCTCGGTAGATGGGCTGTAGCAGGTCGAGATCTTCGATGATGCCCTTGGGGCGCAGATCAAAGTGCTCCAGGATCAGTGCTTCGATTTTCTCTTCGGCAATCACTGCGGTGCCGTTAGTGTTGATCATCAGTGAAACGGGCTGGGCCACGCCAATCGCATAGGCAACTTGTGTTTCGCACTGCTCTGCCAGTCCAGCCGCGACGATGTTCTTAGCCACGTATCGCATGGCATACGCGGCTGAGCGATCGACCTTGCTCGGGTCTTTGCCAGAAAACGCACCACCGCCATGATGGGCCGATCCGCCATAGGTATCTACGATGATCTTGCGCCCGGTAAGTCCGCAGTCGCCATGGGGCCCACCGATCACAAAGCGTCCGGTGGGATTGACCAGGAAGCGTGTATCGGCGCTCAACATGTTTTCTGGTAGTACCGGCTTAATGATTTCTTCAATCACAGCATCACTCAAGGTGGCATGATCGATTTCTTCACTGTGCTGGGTTGACAACACTACCGTGTCGATCGCGACTGGTTTGCCATCTTCGTACCGGACGGTTACCTGGCTCTTGGCATCTGGCCGCAGCCACGGCAGACGACCGCTCTTGCGCACTTCAGCCTGGCGTTTGACCAACCGGTGGGAATAAGTAATCGGGAAAGGCATCAGTACATCGGTTTCATTACAAGCGAAACCAAACATCATTCCCTGGTCGCCGGCGCCCTGATCGCGATCCAGCCCTTCCCCCTCATTAACACCTTGGGCAATGTCTACCGATTGTTTGTCAAGGGTGGCCATGACCGCACAACTGGCATAGTCAAAACCCATCTCGGAGGAGGTGTAACCGATATCCTTGACGGTATCGCGCACGGTCTGAGCCAGATCCACTTCAGCATTGCTGGTGACTTCTCCCGCAATAACAACCAGCCCGGTATTAACGAGTGTTTCGCAAGCGACGCGTGACGTCTTGTCCTGCGCCAGCATGGCATCAAGAACCGCATCCGAAATCTGGTCCGCCATTTTGTCCGGATGGCCTTCAGAGACAGACTCCGAGGTGAAAAGAAAACTGCGTGCCATAGTGTCCTCCGAAATATCGCGAAATTGAAGTTCTAGAAAAAAGGCTGCGGGATTCTAGCAGGTTGCAAGATTTTATCAGCCCCATTTTGCCTTTGCGCCCGGAATCCAGTAGCAAAACATCATGGGCAGGCGCCCAAATTTCCGTTAGGCCTCATGGAAAATCCGAAATCATATGGGTTGCAGTCGGCTCAGGACAATATGCCAGTGACTCTCATCAACCTGTCGATCGAGTGCAAAACCCTCAGTAAATGGACTCTCAGACCAGGCTTGCGTCAGGGTCTCGCTCATAATCCAATCACGGTACTCAGCAATAGCATCGGCAACCAGTCCGGTTCCGCTGATATGCAAGCGGATTCGGTCAGATACATTGAGCCCGGCTTGTTTGCGTCCATCCTGTATGGTACGCACGATCTCCCGGGCCAAGCCTTCGCGCCGCAAGGCGTCGGTAAGGGCAGTATCAAGCCCCACCAGCGTACCGGCTGACTCGGCGCAGGCGTAACCGGCAGCAGACTCGGTCTCAACCAGCAGATCCTCAGGCGCCAAGACTATCGTCTCGCTTTCAACCGATAAAGTCACTGCCTCTCCTTTTGCCTGCGCTGTCGCGATCGCCGAGCCACTGGCCTGTGCCAGCGCATCACGGATTTTTGGGATCAGTTTGCCGTAGCGTTTTCCCAGGCGCGGCAGGTTGGGCTTGATCCGGTAAGTCACAAGGTCAGCATCGGCGGCGATGAAGGATAATGTTTTCACGTTTAATTCTTCAAGAATCTGAGTTTCATGTTCAAGGACCGCCTGGTGCACTTTATCTGAAGGGGCCCGCACCAACAGTCGCGATAGCGGTTGGCGCACCCGCACTTGGCTGGATTCGCGGGCAGATCGGCCCAGGGCAACAATATTTTGAACCACCCGGGTGGCTTCAAGCAGTGCGGTGTCGCTCCAGTCAGGTTGCGCTTGTGGCCATTGTGTCATGTGGACACTCAAGGGGGCATCCGGATCGCGTGATCGCACCAGGTTCTGGTACATCTCCTCGGCGATAAAGGGCATGAACGGCGCCAACAGACGGTGTAAGGTATCCAGGCATTGATACAAGGTTAGATAAGCTGATTGCTTGTCGCTGCCAGCATCGCTTTTCCAGAATCGCCGTCGGTTGCGTCGGATATACCAGTTACTCAGCTGGTCAATGAGTTCCTCGATCGCCTGTCCGGCCCTGTGCGCATCGTAGGCCTCGAGAGCGCTGGTGGCCTCGTCGACGGTATGGTGTAGCAGGGCCAGGGCCCAGCGGTCGATCTCCGGGCGCTCGGTTGGTGGCACATCCTGCCGAAGGTCTACCTCATCCAGCGAAGCGTAAAGGGTGAAGAACACATAGGTGTTCCACAGGGTATTGACGAAGGAGCTTGCGACCTCGCGGATGATGTCGACCGAGATCCGTTTTTGGCTTTCGGGTGCAAGCCGGGCAAGAAAGTACCAGCGTAGCGGATCGGCACCAATATGATCAAAGACGTCGTAGGGATTCACGATATTACCCAACGACTTGGACATCTTTTTGCCGTCCTGGTCAACGATATGATTCAGGCAGACGCAGTTACGGTAGGCGACGCTGTCAGAGACCAGTGTGGCGATGGCATGCAGACTGTAAAACCAGCCACGAGTCTGGTCTATAGCCTCGCAGATGTAATCAACTGGAAAGTGCTGGGTGAAAGCGTCCTGGTTTTCAAAGGGGTAATGCCACTGGGCATAAGACATTGCGCCAGAATCAAACCAGCAATCGATCACCTCCGGTACGCGTCGGTAAGTGCGGCCATTATCGGGATGAATAAAACTGATCTCGTCGACAGCCGGTCGATGCAGATCGGTTTCTGCAAGCGATTTACCGCACAGTGCTTCCAGTTCGGCCAGCGAGCCAATACAGAGGAAACCCCCTTCACTGTCGGTCCACAAGGGCAACGGCGTGCCCCAGAATCGTTCCCGTGATAAAGCCCAGTCAACATTGTGTTCCAGCCAGTTACCAAAGCGACCATCGCGGATAGATTCGGGCACCCAATTGATGGTCTGGTTAAGATCAACCATTCGATCGCGAACATCGGTTGTGCGTATGTACCAGGCGTTTTTCGCGTAGTAGATCAGCGGATCACCGGTGCGCCAGCCAAAGGGATAGTTGTGGGTGTACTGCTCCTCTTTAAACAGCAGTCCACGTTCGTCTAACAAGGCAATGATCACTGGGTCGGCATCTTTGAAAAATTGGCCTGCGACCGGTGTCACTTCATCTTTGAAGCGGCCATCCAGGCCGACTCCATGCACCACCGGCAAATCGTGAGCCTGGCCGAGCGCTAGATCGTCGACCCCATAGGCCGGTGCGATGTGGACAATTCCGGTGCCGTCTTCAGTACTGACAAAATCAGCCGCTAAGACCCGGCAGATCTCACCAGGCGCCTCCAGGTAATCGAAGAGTCGTTGATAGCGCAGTCCAACCAGCTCGCGGCCTTTAACAGTGCGCAGAATCCTGGCCGGAGTCTCACCCAGAACTGACTCGAGACGGGCTTTGGCAAGAATCAGATTCTCACCGGCGTGCTCGACAAAGACGTAATCGATATCTTCTCCTACGGCCAGTGCGAGATTGGCTGGAAGGGTCCACGGCGTGGTGGTCCAGACCAGAAAAGCGGCGCTGTCATCCAGCAAGGTGAAGCGCACCGTCACGGAGGGATCAACGGTTTCCCGGTAACCCTGGGCCACCTCATGCGATGACAGGGTAGCGCCAATTCTTGGATCGTAAGGCACGACCTTGTAGTCCTGGTAGATCAGCCCCTTATCCCAGATGGTCTTGAGCAGATGCCAAACGGATTCGATGTAGCGATTGTCCAGGGTGTAGTACGCATGATCGAGGTCTACCCAGAAACCCATGCGCTCAGTCATTTGCTCCCAGTCGCTGATGTAGCGCATGACGGAGTCCCGGCAGCGCTGGGTAAATTCAGCGACACCCACCTGTTTTTCAATTTCTTTCTTGTCGAAAATGCCCAGCTCTTTTTCGATCTCGTGCTCTACCGGTAGACCGTGTGTATCCCAGCCGGCTTTGCGTGGCACGTGGAAGCCGCGCATGGTCTTGAAACGCGGATAAATGTCTTTAAAACTGCGTGCCAGCACATGATGTATGCCAGGCCGGCCATTCGCGGTCGGTGGGCCTTCGTTGAAGGTATACAGTGGGCGCCCTTCACTTTGTTCAAGGCTGCGAGCAAAAATACGGTGGTCACGCCAGAATGCCAGGATGCGTTGCTCCAGCGCCGGGCCGTCATAGCGGGTAGTTGCCTTGTTGAAACTCATATTGATTCGCGCACCTTAGGTTCAGCCCCCAATAACCGTCTTTTCGGTCTCCGGGGCGATTCGAATCCTCTCGGGGCGAGAGATCCGCGCGCGGTACCACCCGGCTCTACCCAGGCCCGTTATGGGCCAGGTCTTGGGGGCAAAATGGTGCCCGGACCCGGTATCGAGGGTTAGTCGGTTGAGCCTACTGCACCGGGCAATCGTGGTATACGGCGGTTCGGTCAACGGCTCGGGGGTGATATTCGCCGGGGCCCGGCCGGAGATTTCAGCATCCTCCGGTCTCTGGGTGCGCGGGTGCGCCCGGTGACTTGTCCCCTTCAACGCTTATATGGCTTCGGCTACAGGTCATGCGTTTGAAGACAGCGACTAAATCTACCTGCTGGGAAAGATCAAGGCAAATTCGCATCAGCCGCCCAATTTGAGCTTGTGGCGGTTTCGCTGATCTTACCTAATGTTATTGGTGTGACTCAGCGAATCATGGGTCGCTAATGCCAGCCAAGGTGCCGATGTGAGCCGACACGCTGTGGGCGAGCGCATCCAGATCATAGCCGCCCTCGAGTACCGACAGAATTCGGTTGTCACAGTGTTGATCAGCACAGTCCATCAGAGCCTCGGTCATCCACCGATAGTGTTGGGTGCTGAGATTGATATTCCCGAGGGGGTCATCTTGGTGGGCATCAAAGCCGGCTGAAACCAGAATCATGTCGGGCCTGTAATCGTTAATTGCCGGCAGCACCTTTTCACTGAATGCCTGGGTGTATTCGGCATCACCTACCCCGGCTGTCATTGGACAGTTCAGCGTGGCACCCCTGCCGCGGCTTATGCCATCTTCCGATCGGGCTCCAGTGCCGGGGTAATGTGGATATTGATGCAGGCTGATATAGAAAACACTGGGGTCTTCTTCAAACAGGTGCTGAGTGCCATTGCCGTGATGCACATCCCAGTCGAGTATCAGGATTTTGTTAAGGCCATGGTGGCGCTGCAGGTGGCGCGCCGCAATAGCGATATTATTAAAAAGGCAAAAACCCATCGCTGCATCATGTTCGGCGTGGTGACCCGGAGGTCGCACCAGAGCAAAACCGTTGTCGGCAGTTCCATCAGCAATAGTATCTGCAAGCGCCAGCACGCTCCCGGCCGCCAGACGGGCAATGTCGAAGGATTCGTGGCTGATCGTTACGTCCGGGGTATCCAGGTAAGGCAGGCCGCGCGTGCAACTGGTCCGGGCACGCTCGACCAGTGCCGCATCGTGTACCAATGTCAGACAGTCAGGGTCACAGGCAGATGCCGAGGTGAACTGCAATTGAGTGAACCAGGGCTGGGCCTCAAGATGGGCCAGGGTATGCGACAGCCGTGCCGGGCGCTCAGGGTGCCCGGATCCGGTGTCGTGATCCAGAAAGCGTCGATCACTGGTAAAAGCCGTTTTCATAGTGCAACTTCACTCTAAAGGCTAGTGCCCGGCGCGGTAGAATCAGGTGGCTGACCCGTTATCTCAGTAGTATCGCGATGATCGTAGTTCATGGTCAGGGCTAGCGCTAATGGTTTGAATACCATGTACTTTAACTTTTGCGTTCTTGTGAGCACAGTATAAACATCCGCTACCCGGTCTGAGCAATGAATGAGATCGCGCTGTTCCACGGTAAGCCAGGGTGTTAGGTATCTGGACAGGCCTGGCAGTGCTTGCTCTTGGCGGAGTGATTTTTCTGGCCAGTCGTGTCTGGTCGTTGAGGGGGCAAAGAGGGACCGTGCTGGCGTCCCCGGGCAGGACAGAGCCCTTTAATGGGTCTGCGCTCATAGTTGGAACCTACAATATCCATCGGGCGCGCGGCACCGATGATAGGCATGATCTGCGTCGTATCGCCAGGATTGTCAGCGGTTGCGACATTGTGGCACTCCAGGAAGTGGAGGGTCCTCGCCTCGGTAGTAGCCACAACCAGGCTTGGCACCTCGGCCGGTGGTTACGATTGACTGCGCATTTTGCACCTAGCCGAAAGTTGTTCTTTTTTCCGCACCGGGGCAATGCGCTGTTATGCCGGTTCCCGGTCAGCCACTGGCAGCGCTTGGCGCTATTCCCCTCGACCGGGCGAGCGCATCGTAACCTGACGGTGTACCGGGTTGATCTTGCCGGCAGCCCCGTGCACATACTGAATACGCATCTATCCAAACCGGCCGAGGGCACATCGCCGTTCGAAGCGGTAATGAGTGCGTTTGGGCAGTATCCACGCGCCATTTTGCTGGGGGATTTCAACGCCCCTACGGATCATCCGGCGATGCGCCGCTGGCTACCACCTGATACGGTGGATGCGTTGGCCGGCGCCGGGTTTGATCCGAGGCGGGTGGATATGATTTTGATTCGCGGCCTGTCGGTAGACGAAGCTTGGTCGTCACCCATTGGG
>Ga0206679_10002904_pt1 | contig 13417 bp, 18 predicted proteins | sample M110012015metaG_FD_155464 | JGI IMG/M metagenome (GOLD analysis project Ga0206679, IMG submission 155464) | Ammonia-oxidizing marine archaeal communities from Monterey Bay, California, United States - M1 100m 12015 | ecosystem: Environmental > Aquatic > Marine > Intertidal zone | place: USA... | reverse complement strand
ATGATTGTACCTATGACGTCGCCGCCAAGGAAAGGTACGCTTCCACCAAAAACGATTTGTAAAACAATCGCTAAAGAAATAAGCATCACACCGATACTTGTTGCAGCGGCTACGCCGCCAGTGATTTTATCTAACATATATTCTCCTATGTCGTTTTAAAAAATAGTTTAGCCTTGTCTCGAAGGTGTATCATTTCTATACCCCGTGTTGTGGTATAAAAAATTCTCTTGTTTATATATATAAAATTTCTACGTGGACTTGTAGACTATTATGAAATGATTCCGGTTATCCTGTTTCCCCAGAATATAGTATATATATAATAATTCAATTTTCCAAAAATGGATTATCAATAGACTCTGTTATTGTTATTCCAAATCTTTTATTAGTAATTCCTTCTACAGTATGTAATACATTAACTTTTAATTGATGCCATTTATTTGGTTCAATACATTCTCTATGAATCTCTTTATAATTATCATCATACCAAACTGTTTCTACATTATTTCCACCAGTATTTATAATATAATTAAATGCAAAATCTCTATCATCTTTATGTATAGGAACACCCCTATATATACATTGATAATTACATAACAAATTATCAATTCTGGTATAATGGGTGGTCCTCCGTTAATTCATTTCCACATTTATGTATAGTATAAAATCCACTGCCGTATTTCCAATGGTTTGGAATTTTCTGAACTTGATAATAATTTTTATATCTACTTGGTTGTCGTATATTTAAATATTTAACAAATTGATTTTCCATATTATATATTATACCATAGTTTTAGCCAAAAGTAAACAGCTAAAGGGTACAAGATTCACAATAATCATCATATTCTTGTTGGGTAGCAAAGTCATCTCTTGATAAATCTTCAGTTGATTCATCTTCAATTGCTAAATCATTTGTATTAAAATAATATAATTGTTTACCACCATACTTATAAAATGTAATTAAATCCTTCATCATTTCAGACATTGGAACTTTATTATCCTCATATTGAGCTGGATTATATGATGTATTTACGGATATTCCTTGGTCAACATACTTTTGGATTACTGCCATAATTTTTAAATAACCTTCTGGTCCTTTTTGGTCCCATAACAAATCATATTTATTTTTAAGGTTATATATTTGTGGTACAACCTGAGCCATTACACCATCTTTTGATTGTTTATATGATACTAATGCCCTTGGTGGTTCTACACCATTTGTAGCATTACCTATTTGAGCTGATGTTTCAGCTGGCATAATAGCCATTAATGTACTGTTTCTTATACCTGATTTTTGTAATTGATTCTTTAAAGACTTCCAAGGCATCCTTTGTTTCGGCTTAATTAGTTCATCCACCTCACTTTTATAAGTGTCTATCGGCAGTATCCCGTGACCGTATTTGGTCTCTAGTGACTTATAGCAACATCCCTTCTCTTGAGCCAAATCAGCACTAGCTTTAATGAGATAATAAGACCACGCTTCCGCGTACTCATCAACTGTGGCAAGAGCTTCATCATTATATTTAAGTCCTCTTTTAGCAAGGAAATATGCAAGGTTTATTATACCAACTCCTAATGGTCTCCTATTCATTGTTGACCTTTGTGCCGCAATAATAGGATAGTTTTGATAATCCAATAATGCATCTAAAGAACGTACAGCCAATTCACAATATTTTTCAAAATCTTTAGGGTCATTTATTAATCCCCAATTAATTGCTGAAAGAGTACATAAAGATATTTCACCTTTTTCTGTATCATCATAAGATTCTAATCCATGACTTGGTAAATCAATTTCACAACATAAATTACTTTGGTGAATTGGTGCTTGCTTCTCAATAAATGCACCATGTGTATTTGCATGGTCTACATTTTGTAGATATATTCGGCCCGTCTCTTTGCGTTCTGTTAAGAATTGTGAGAATACTTCTAAAGCTGGTAAAGATTTTTTACGTATTTTACGTGACCTTTCATACTTCTCATATAACTCTTGGAATAAATCTTGGTCCTCAAAGAATGCATCATATAATCCAGGCACATCATCAGGCGAAAAGAAAGTAATATTCCCACCAGTTAATAATCTCTCATACATAAGCTTATTAAATTGGAAGGCATAATCCATATTACGAATACGTGTTTCTTCTGTACCTCTATTGTTTTTTAATACAACTAAGTCTTCAAATTCATAATGCCAAACAGGCATATATACAGTTGCAGCTCCTCCCCTAACACCACCCTGACTACAAGATTTTACTGCAGATTGGAAATATTTAAGGAATGGAATTAATCCAGTATGTACTACTGAACCATCACCAATATGAGCACCTACACCACGTATTTTACCAGCATTAATACCTAATCCAGCTTTTTTACTAATGTATGAAACAATAGATGTTGCTGTAGCATTAATAGAATTTAATGAATCATTTGATTCGAGTACAACACAAGAACTAAATTGTCTTGTTGGAGTTCTTACACCAGCCATAATAGGTGTAGGCAATGAGATATAAAATTGACTTATAGCATGATAAAATTCTCTTATAAATCTCATTCGTCTTCCATTATACCTACCAAATAATGTCATAGCAATCATTATATAAAGAACTTGTGGTGTTTCATATATAGTACCATTTGCTCTATTTTGTACTAAATATTTTGACCTCATTTGTTCCATACCAGCATATGTGAAGTCATCATCTCTAGAATGATTTAATATATAACTATTAATATAATCTATTTCAGCTTCTGAATATTGATTTAATATTTCTGGGTCATATACACCAGCATCAATATTATGATTTATAATATCAATAAGAGGCCAAGGGTCTTTGTCACCATATACTAATTTTTTAAGTTTATAATTAATTAGCCTTGCAGCTACAAATTGATAATTAGGTGTATTTTCAGTTATGAGTTCAGACGATGATTTGATAAGAAGATCGTGAATTTTAACTGAATCCATCTTCTCATATATTTGAACATTAGCGCGCATCTCTATTTCAGATACTGAAACGCCTGTTAAATCCTGGCACGCCCATTCGAGTACCCGGTGAATCTTATTAATATTAAATGGTTCAGTTTCACCAGACCTTTTGGTCACAAAAATAGACGTCATTTCACTCCAATTGTTTAAGTTTTATATACTATTATACCATACTTTCTAACGAAAGTACATAGATTTATAGAATATTTTCAGCCGATATAAGAATATTTTCCCTAGTTTTATATATAGGGACACCTGCAAAGTAACTTACAGGTTTTATAGAATCTAAATTAATAATACTACCTTTTGAATAATTGGCAATATCATGATTTAGAATATGTTGACCTTCTTTGATGTATTTTATATCTTCATCTAAGTCAATTGAAGTATTGTGACCTAAGTCTTCTAATACTTTTAAAATATCTTCTTCAGCCATGCCATGTTCTTCTTTTAATAAGAATAGCGCAGCTGCATATGATTTTATTCTTGAGCTACCAAATGGTACCTTCTCTAGAATTCTTTTAATATTAAATACTAGCCTATGAAATGGCGTATATACTTTCTTTTGAGCTGATGATTGGTTTTTATATTTTACTAATAGTTTACCTTTATTATCAACCACGCCTTCATCAAAAGCTTCTGTCTCTTTCCAAGGTGTCACAAGGAGGCGTATAAATTTATACGTTAAGAATAACTCTACAGCTCCTTCATTTAAATATTGACTCATTTATAATTTCCTTAATACATCTATAATTGTTGAATCTAATGGAATTTCAACATAACTATCTTCTGGCAAATAATTTAAATATACCAAGAAGGTTTTAACAATACTTTTTAAAGTTATATGTGTTTTAGACATTAAGATTTTTGCACAAATCTCTGGTCCTAACACATTACCTAATATAATAATGTGGTTTAATATTAACCGCTCTTTCAAATCATCATCACGATAATACCTATTAATTAGCCGGTTGATATATTTAAATCTTGATATATCTTCCTTAAAATCTTCATCAGTAGACCATTTATCTTTCTGATAATGCTTTGCAGCATATAACTCGAAGTTATCTTTAGTCAATTCCATAATATATATTTATTAAAGTTTTACTTAGGAAACAATTCTTTCTTTAATTGACTCCATAAAGATTTTTTAGACTTACGTCTATCTAGTTCAATACCAATCTCACGGCCTGCTGCTTCCATCTCTATTTTTGTGGATTTTTCAGTTACCTTAGGTGTTGGACTTGCGCTACTGGTAGTTGTACCGCCAGTCGCAGGTAAGTCCGAGCTTGTACCATTCCATTCATCCACTTCAGCTTGAGTGTGTGGTTCACCCGATAATAATTCACCGTCAGGCGAAAAAAAGCCTTCAGTTGAAATCACTGTGCCTTCCGGCCATTGTTCTTTATTTACCATAATATCTCCTAATTATTTAAACATATATCTGAAAGCCAAAAGTTTTTAAACTTTTCATCTCCCTTCAGTTTCACTTCAACGTGATTGCTTCCTAGTTTATTAATTGTACCTTCAACACCATCAAGTGTTACTACGTCATCATTCACATTAAATAACTTACCAGCCACAAATTTTTCTCTTAAAAGTGAGGCTCGTTTCAATTTCACATTTTGTCTAAAAGATTTTGACTCCTTTATACCCATGCCGGCTTGAACTGCTTTCATTAGTCCCTCGGCATCTTTAAATTTCTTTGGCACACCACTAGTAAATGTAATTAAATCATTGTCTTCAGCAGCTGCTCTCATCTTGGAGGCTGACATACCTTCTGCGCCTTCAGCGTCTGGGTCTCTAACACCAGCACTCATAACATCTATTACATCAAATTCATAAAATCCATGCTTAGCTTTAACACCATTAAAATCATCTAAAAGTTTAACAAATTCTTGGTGTCTATCATCACCAACAACTAATTCAAATTCTGTATATCCATCTTTATAAGCAGTAACTGCTGTATCCCAAATTGTCTTAACTTTTTTATCCATAAGTATGTGTCTTGCGTGTTTAGGAAACATCTTACGCATATACTTAACTTTATCTTTCCAGTCTAAGGGATTCTTTTTATTGCCTGCGGTTTGGGATGCATATACTCTATGGTCACCAGTACCTTTTTTCATACTAATATCTAAGAGCTTTTCATGGCCTATAGTTGGAGGATTAAAACGACCCCAGTTTACTGTGACTGTTTTAGTTTTAGCCTCATTAATTAAATGCTCTTTAAAAGTATATAATGCCATTACCAGTTTGCGTTTTTGTATTTAGTTTTTCCGTCTATCTTTACAATACCAGCATCTTCAGCTGCGCGGGAAGAATACATACCGCCAATTACTAAATCATCATAGAATTTTTCCATTGAAGCTACAAATCTTTTATCAACTCCAGATTTCTTTAATGTTTCATATGCTTTACGGAATTCTCCAAGGCCTTTAATAGACATCTTTTCATTCCATTTTTCTTTGAGCTCCATGCGGTCACGCATCTCTTGTAGCTGTGAGTGAATATTATCTAATGCCATGTTATCTCCCGAATTTATCTACTAATTTTAATATTTCAATTGCTTGTGGTCTATTAATAGAATTACCAATTCTTTCATATTCCTCTTCATAGTCTGCAAACTTTTTAGCCTTTTTAATTGCATCTAATAGTTCTTGCATTGCCTCATGAGCATATTTATTTTCGAACCCAGGTAATTTAATCTTACTAATTTCCTGATGTAATTTTTTTGCGTTAAACCTTTCGGCTATTTGTTTTAAAGTCTTCATACTTTTATCCTTTTCCCTGATTTAATTTCTGATTGTGCTTGTTTTTTATCCATACCTGCCTCAGAAGTTAACCAATTCATTAAATCCTTTTCAGTGCCAGAAACTGTAATCACATCTTTCTTTTCATCCCAATCGGATAAATAAATGTTATACTCATCTGACCAATCTCCAGCGTATGCAAATGGATCATCCATATCCCAAGCAACGGTTATTTCTCTTCCAGCAGCTTCTCTTAATTCCTTTATTGTTTTCATCCGTATTTCCTTTTTATGTCTTTTGCAAATGCCGGAGTCCACTCTGGATATTTCGGCAATTTTTTTCTTTTTAAAACTGCTTTGATTAAATCATCAACAGTAGTTTTTGCTTTAGTACGTGCAACTGTTGTAGCGTTAAATACTAATGCATCGTCATCAAAATAGATAAATTCACCATCTTCATAACCAAATTTAGCTGCGTGTAATCCAAATCTACGATCTTTTAGCATATAATCTATTACATCTCTTTGATCGCTATCCCAGACTATATCTCTACCACTAACCTTTTCGTTTATTGAGGTAAATTCTTTTACCAGTTTGTCTATTAATTTCATCGTGATTCGGACTCCCATCCCTTGATTATGTCTTTGCTAAAGTTATTATAGGAAAATTCCATCCTATCTACAATTTTAACAGCACCGTTAGTTAAATGGTCAATAGCAACATATCCTTCGGCGCCTGTTACTTTAAACCCGTCTTTTGTCTTTATAAATGTATTTATACTATCCATGCTATCCAAGTGTGTTAATAGCTTTTTCTTGGCCATTACTAGCTCATTTTGCATATCAAACATATTTACAAGCCCATCTTTATTGTCATCTGAAAAGAATTCTAATGCTAATAGCTTGGCTTCTTCCTTCTTATCCTTCCCAGCATCGCTTTTAAGCTTTTCTTTTTGACTATCGTAACGGGCAGATATCCACTCGATAAGCTCACTAACGTAGGCTTGTGAGTCAATAACTTCTTCTTGTGCTCTAACCTTCGTATTGCGAAAGGTATTGATAAATAAATTAATATCTGAATTTGAAGCCACGTCATTAAGCGTCGTAGCCGAGATTTTTTGAAAGAGTTTTCCCGCGTTTGAGATGTGAGTAGTGATTTCATCTGTTTCCTTTTTGGTTAATGTGGCTAAACCAGATATATCAGGAAAGTTAGCAGATTTTTGCCAAACTGTCCTAACTGTTTTGAATGCACCAACGGATACTCCGAAGCTTGCAGTCATATTTTCAAAGGTTGTGCCTGAGTAATAAGTATGCCACACTACACCAATTTTTGCTCGCTTTATTTCTGTTGCTGCTTCTTCAGGTACTGCATATACTATAGTATTTGGGTGAAAAGTTACATACTTTTTCCCATCAATTGTTTGTGTTTTTAAGTCTGGTTTTGTGAACATAATGTCACCTTGGTAGACCCCTTTCCTTATGCCAAGTTTCTTTAATTCTTGAAATGCTACTGTAAGTTTCTTTGCTAAATCGCCCTTTGTATCGGCTTTAACATCTTTAACGCTCTTATATACCTTTGGGTTCTTATTAAATATACCTTTTTTGGCTACAAAGAACTTACCATCTTCTGGGTCAATGCCTGCGAATACGGCAGGTGCTCCATCCCATTTGACTGTAACTTGTTTACTATCATTCGTATGTCCGGCTAACATATCTCTTAAATCTCTTAAAGCAAAAATAGCTGACCTTGCTCCATCTACTCCACCGTCAATAACCATATCCTCGATATGGGTCATATGCGTGTTTTTTGCTTCTGCTATATGTTTTTTAAAATTCATTCTTTCTCCATTGGGAATGGTGTAATTTTATCAGCAGTATATGTTGCTGTACCTTCAATATTATAATTAAATCCTTTTCCACTCTTCTTAAATGATACTTTATGGTATCTTGGAACACCATCTTTCATATTAGCAAACATCCACATATTACATACCCAATATGTCTCTGATTTGCTTTTTGGTGCAATATTAATTTTTACTAAATCAGTAGTTTTATCTTCTATTCTTGGGTCTGATTGATTTATTTTACTAACAGTAAGAATTTCAGAATCTGCTTTTGATTCATGGCCATATAATTTAACAACTGGTATTTTTGTATCACCCATAAGCATACTTTTATTTAAATCATTAATGAAAACAATACCTTTCTTTTCAACTTTATCAGTAATATTATTAAGCATACCAAATGTTATTACATTACCTGCTAAAAAATTTATCGTGCCAGCTTCAATTTTTGTAATATTTTGAGTTTCTTTTTTAAAGGCTATAGGAGTACCTTTTTTAAAAGTTGTTTTTACATCATTAAATGATTTCATAATAACATCTTTATATGCATCATTTAAATCTTTCTCTCTAACAATAGCATCTAATTTTTCAGCTGTGGTAGGTTTTTTCCTTTCTCTTAATAATTTATTACTTTCCATTAAAGCTTCTTCTTTAAGAAATTTTTTGGTTATTTTATCAATTATTTTATCATGTTTTTTCTCTTCTTGTTTTAATACCTTAGTCATTATTTTGAAAAGACCTCCAGTGAATTTCATAATATTTACTACTGCAGATTTTAATTTATCAAATGCATCACCACCTAGTTGTTTAACTTTAGCAACAGCATCTCCAAAAAATCCTTCTATTAATAAGTTGTCAAATTGTTTGTCATAATCTTCACCCAAAGCTTCTGGATTATGTGCATAATATATATCATCAATCTTAGCTAATACTGTTAACGGTGTATCTTTTTGGTCAAATGTACCTTTAAGTATTGTTGTAAGTTTGCCAAGTTGAGCTCCATCTCTAACTTTCTTTAAAGATATTTGATACCAACTAATCTTACCACATGTTAATTTGCCAGTTAACTCATTAGTTGTTATAGGAGCTTTACTAGCTAATGCTTTATATAATGCTTCAGGTGTGTTATTTTCAATAAGACAACAATCTGCTGTATTAGGTTTAATATCACCTTTAATATTTTCTTTCTTTTTTAAATTACTATAATATGTGTCAATACCGGTCCAAAGTACATATGGACTCTTAATCTTAATTTGTTCTTTATAAAAGAATGAACCATTGACTAATAACATAACTTCTTTTTGAAGTACTGGGTCTACATTACAAAAATCTATAAAATATTCCCAACCGTCCGGTCCGTCTTTAATAAATTCGCGTATTTTAAAATCACCTTTAATTGTTAAATCTTTTAATTCTGATACAAAAGTATCTGGGGTTAATTTCTTTCCTAGAAAAAATCCAATTGATTGACAAAATTCTATATATTTAGTATTATTGCTAATGCCAAATTCAGTCCAATCAATTTTCTTATCTGCAGATCCAGTTCCAAATTTCATTGGTGGTAAGTCACTACCCCAATCAATTTTTTTACCATCTATGGTTAAGTTATTCTTTTTTACATCTACTATACTAAAACCTTTTGCTTCTAAATCTGAAAGAACTTTAACAGCCCGACGACTAGACTCACTATCTGGATTAGGGTCAAATATTAAAGGATTGTCAAAGTCTGGATAGGTAGTTTTTAAATGAGCGTATAATAATTTAAGAGCATCCTTTTCTGATTGTTTTGGATAATTTAAATCATCAATCTCACTATCTTTATCTATTGCAACTGTATATGCTTCTGATATAGTTTCATTCCTTTTATTATATATTGACCAAGCAAGAGCAAATGCTTTATCGTCATCCATCCCATCTGCTTTAAATTTCTTTACAGTGTCTGACATTCCTGGTGGAGCTTCTTCGTATCTTGTCTTACGATCAAGTATTTTATAAAATTCTCTATGGTCTAAACCAAAATGGTCGGCTGCAATATCTTGCATTTTCTTTTTGGACAAGCCTCTAGCCTGCATATCTTTATTTTTTAGAAATGAACGATACATATACAAAGCACCTTTGTACTTATCCTGGTGGGCATATCTTTTTATGGCGTGTCTTACTTTAGGGGGAAGTAAAGTAATAAATTTTAGAGATGAGGCCTCATCTACGTGTTCTTTAAAAGAATGCATTAAAAATCCTAAGTTGATTACAAATATAGAACTATTTATAAGTTATAAACTTTTAATGATTTTATTTAAATTCTTTATTTTACTATACTTTTTCAGCTTTTGAAGCTTAGGAACAATATTGTCTGTTATATTTTCTGTTGAAACATAGCCATAATAATCAAGTATGAGTATTACAGCCATAATATCACCAAGCTCTTTTTCTAATTCATTTACATTATCTTCATCGTATGGACCAAATCTAATTAATTTAGAATTTGCTTGTATAACTTCCGCGCACTCTTCTGATAATATCGTCAATGTTTCTTTTACGTTCATTATTTCTTTGGACCTAAAATATACGCGCACTCTTCTGATAATATCGTCAATGTTTCTTTTACGTTCATTCTTTCTTTGGACCTAATATATAGTCCTGTTTTTCCATTGCATCATCTAAGATACTTTTTAATATATCACCAGCAGCTTGATTAAATTTAGGATTACCATGAGGGTCATCCATTGGATAATCTACAATTTCATAATCAAAATTTATGGATTCAGTTGTTTCATTTAATTTAATTTCCATATATCTATAAATGACACCATGAAATTCTCCACCTTCCAATCGTACATACCAATGTTCATTATCTAAATCGTTTTTATCTACAAAAGACCATTTTCTAAAAGCTATTTCACTCATCTTCGACCTCTGTTAAATACATTACTTCAGCCTCTCTAAATAAAGCTCCAGCTACTTTTATTGATTCATCCCATCTTTTTAATACAACTGGCATATCTTTAGGCCTTACAGCAACAACCTTTTTTATACCAACTTGAATAATACCTTTAGCGCATTCATTACAAACAGGGCATCCATACACATATAATGAGCAACAACCTTTTTTATACCAACTTGAATAATACCTTTAGCGCATTCATTACAAACCGGGCATCCATACACATATAATGTAGAATCTCTTAAAGATACCCCAGTAAGAGATGCATTATATATTGCATTCATTTCTGCGTGTACAACTAATTCATATTTTCTTTCGCGATTATTTAGTCTCTCATCAGAATCTTTTATTCCTCTTGGGAAACCATTAAATCCTTGTGATAATATTTGACCATCACCACCTACGACTATTGCTCCAACTTGAGTGCTTGGGTCTTTTGACCATGTAGATATATGTTTTGCTAGGTTAGTATATTTTGTACCCCAACCTGCTGCTGTAAGTAAGTTCATACGTTAAAATCCTCATATTTATTTTCTTTAGGGGGTTCATCAACATTGAGTGTTTGAGCAGTATCTTCTACATCATATAATCTCATTTTAGCTCTATCAACTCCAATGACAAACTTTTTGTTTTTACCGGTTGGATCGTTGTATCTATTTTTTAATTGTTTAATCATTAATTGATTTAAATCTTCTAGTTCTTCAGTAGATATAATAGCAAACATTAAGTCTGCTGTTGCTGGTAGACCAAATGATTCTGATGTATCTTCTAATCCAACATCAATGATTCTGATGTATCTTCTAATCCAACATCCGAACTACCAAAGCCTGAACGTGTAGTTTGTGTGGCTGTAACAATAGGTAAATTATATTCTACTGCTAAGCCACGCAATTCTTCTGCAATTGCTTTAACATATGTATATGAATTAATAGCACCACCCATTGTTTTCATTCTTGATGAAGCACATATATTTAAATAATCAATGCATATCATATCTGGAATAAAATCACGTTTAAGTTTTAATTCCTTAAGTAATGCTCTAAAATGAATAGAACTTGCTGCGCCTGTAGGATATTCTTTAACAATTAATTTGCCTACACCTTTATCAGTAAGCTTATGTAATTTCTTATCGAACATATCTTTTGACAAATTCTCTAATTGGTCAATAGGTACATTCATAAGGTTAGCATCAATACGTTCAGCAATTCTTTCTTCAGCCATTTCCATAGTGATATATAATACATTCTTCATTTGAGTTAAAGCACCTGCTGCTACATGACACATAAATAAAGATTTACCTACGCCTGTACCTGCAAGAGCTACATTAAGAGATTTATTAACAAGACCACCTTTAGTAATCTTATTAAACATTTCTAAATCAAATGGGAGGTGTTCTTCATCTCTATGATAAAAATCAAAACGAGAATCAGAATCATCAACATAATCGTGGCCAACTCTCATATCAAAATTAACACCTAAAGCATCAGATAAAACATCAGGTAATGAATTCTTATCTAACGTATCATGTTTGCCTTCAATAATATTAATTGAATCCATAATTGCTAAATAGATTGCTCTATCTTGACACCATTTTTCAGTCTTTTCAGTTAACCATTCAATAGTTTGTTCATCTTTTTGAACACTTATTTCAGGTATAAGAGCTAATGAATCAGAACCAATCTTTGGATTATTTCTTAATTCAATTCCTAATGCATCGGCAGATGGTAACTTATTATATTTAGTTACAAAGCCAATAATCTCATTAAAGACTGCTCTATGTGGTTCTTCAAAATATCGTAATTTTAAATGAGGGATTACACTTCTCGTATAATCCTCATTGAGCATTAAGTTACGTAGGATTAATGTTTCAATTTGCACTCTTAATCATCTCCGCATGGCCAACTTCATATCTACGTTTAAGAAATTCCTTAAAATCTGTATTCTCAAATATGGGTTTCCAAAATGATTCTTTAAGTGTTTCAGCTTGACGAACCTTTTTATCTTCTATTTCGCCAGTTTTTATATCAACTTTAGAGTACCAACCCATTGTAGGCTTAACAACATATCCGCCTTCCATTGCTACATCTAATAATCCAGAGTATGTTTCAATACCGCCTTCCCATGTGACACTAATAGGAATCTTAGACTTTTCTCTTACAAATCTAGATTTTTCTACATTAATCACAAAATTATATCCAAGAATTTCTGTACCTTTTTTCTCTTGCTGACGTCCGACGATCCAAATATTATCTGAGGAGTAGTAAATACCTGTACCGCCGGAAACGACTGCTTTAGGGAATAAGCCTATTTCTTGATATGTATGATTAACCGCCAATAATGGGATATCCCTCATTGTCAGGTAAGGTGTTGTCATTCTAAACAAACCTTTGAGGGCTTTGGCTCTCGACATATCTGCAACTGACTTTTCATTCATTGCATCATCTAGCTCTTTCTTGGACGCTAAATTTCCTATTGAATCAATCATAATAATGACTTTATCTTTACGTTCAATATTTTCTAATTGATTAACTAAATCAAATTTTAATTCTTCTACATTCGTAATGGGACTATGTAATACTCTTGATGTGTCAATCCCAAATGATGTAAAATATTGTTGCGGTGAGCCAAACTCTGAATCATAGAATAACAAAACAGCATCCTCATATTTATCTAGGTAGGCTGCGGCCATTAGCAATCCAAACGAAGTCTTAAAATGCTTCGATGGTCCTGCTAGCACTGTTAGTCCCGAAGTAAGTCCACCGTCAGGATCGCCTGACAATGCAACGTTAATCATAGGTACCTTTGTGGTAACCATTTCTGTGTTACTAAACAATTTACTTTTGTCTAGTTGCGAAGTCTCCTTTATACGTGAGTTCTTCTGTAATTTATCCATTATTCCCATTA
>Ga0206679_10002903_pt1 | contig 13418 bp, 9 predicted proteins | sample M110012015metaG_FD_155464 | JGI IMG/M metagenome (GOLD analysis project Ga0206679, IMG submission 155464) | Ammonia-oxidizing marine archaeal communities from Monterey Bay, California, United States - M1 100m 12015 | ecosystem: Environmental > Aquatic > Marine > Intertidal zone | place: USA... | reverse complement strand
TCACTAGATTACAGAAAGCTTTTAAACTAAAATTTGCACCACTTTTTGCACCGCTAACCAATCTACTAAAACAAACTTAAGAAATTAATTGGATTTTCTGATTAGAAAAAACTTATAAAAATAATTTTTATTGTAGAATTAGTTTTTTGTTGACTATTCCACCATCTGTCTGTATCTCCAAAAGATATATTCCTTTTGAATACTCTTTTAAACTAATTTGTTTCTTATATTCTCCAATATAACTTTCTAAGTTATCTATAAATATAACCTCTCCAATAGAATTAATTACTCTTAATGTTAAGTTTTGACGTATCAAACTACTAAATTCAATATTAAACAAATCTTCAGAAGGATTAGGATAAATACTAAGATCTGCTATACCTATCTCATTAATACTAGTAGTTATCCATGTCACATTGTAACTAACAGTGTTTGATACACAACCATTTTGATCCGTGACAACTAAAGAATACATACCATTTGTAATAGGTGTAAGAAATGAATTTATACTACCAGTATTCCATGAATAATTATATGGTGGTGCACCTCCAAAAACTGAGGATTGAAGATCTTGTCCAATTGGATTAATCTGTACCAATGGGGCATTGTTTATTGTAAGAGTCAATGTTTCTGTATGAAGACAACCATTAGCATTAGTACTTACATCTGTATAAACACCACTTGTAGTATAGGTACTTCCATTTATTGACCATGTATAAGAATCACAAGATGTGATAGAAGAACTATTAGATGTATTATTATTTATTGTAAGAGTCAATGTTTCTGTATGAAGACAACCATTAGCATTAGTACTTACATCTGTATAAACACCACTTGTAGTATAGGTACTTCCATTTATTGACCATGTATAAGAAACACAAGATGTGATAGAATAAAAACTAGATGTCGGATATACACAATTACCATTATCTACATTTGCTTGTGGATTATAATTGCAAGCTAATGGATCTGTGCAGCCAAAAGCATTTATAGCATAGTTATATGGTTGATCCCAAGGAAAAGAACCTGTAATAGTATTACCATATGCATTACCGCTGATTTTAAGATAATAAGTGCCTGCATTAAAGACATTTGAAATAGTCACTGCTCCTGAGACAGCAACTCCTCCCGTTATATAGTTTTGGGTTACATCATATATACTTACTAGACTATTAGTATTAGCCGGTAAATTATTTATTATGATTGATATAGGGGTTGATTGACTTAAAGTAAACTTGTAAAAATCACTATCATAAGAGGAACTTGAGTTATTAAGTCCTTGGAATGTAAGATGTCCTAAATAATTTGTTCCAAAATCTAATTTATATGCATAAGTACTATTATCAGGTTCATCTATAGCCTTAAAATTTACATAGTCTTTTTCTGTAAGATTCCAATGAAATGAATTTACTTCAAATTTATCAAATACTCCACTAGGAAACAGAAATGTATTAGATAAATCAGCACTACTAGTAGAAACCACTTCATCGGTCCATGGCATGAGTAATGCATATCCAATAATAGATATATACTCTAGATTGGTTGGTATCTGATAAGGTGAGCCTGCATTCCCTGCATATAATTGTGTGTTTCTTCCAAATACATTGCCTCCTTCAGAATCATCGCAATTAACATCTACATTATAGTAAGTATATAAAGTAGAATTACGAATCCAATAATCATCTTCAATTATTGGGCTTTGTCCATATAAATATGCACCATCGCTAGTATACCAATTTATGCCATCAAATTGTGTTGCTTGGTACGAAGACCTTAGGTCTCTTACAGCTTCAGATCTTTCATCTGAAGATCCAACTGGCAAACCAAAACCAGTAGTATTGCAACCAGCATGAGGAGTACCACTTGTAACTATTTTAGCTACTCTATGATCAGAGTTACCTTGCCAATGAGTAGAATTTTGCACATATTCTCTTGCAGCTAACCCCCCCATACTATGTCCAATCAATATTACCTTTTCTTTTCCTGTTGCCTGTAAAACATTATCTATAGCTTCTCCTAATGCTCTTCCTTGCAATATTATTGCCGCTTGATTACTAAGTTTATTATTTTCAAATCCATTAGTTGTACCACAATTAGTATTATCTAAATCCAAACCGCAATCAAAATTGATGATGTAATAATCTCCTGGAGATAAAGTTGAAGGAATATAAGTAATATCAGTATTTATATTACAAACAGCTTGAACATTAGAACTTGCTGGATTTCCTGTACTATTTAGGCAGAACCGTAAAAGCCCACCATATGACCAGCCCCAATCATTAAGACCTGTTGCAGGAGTATTACTAGGGAGACTATTAAAGCCTCCATAAAAATCATACCATGAATACCAGTCACCTTTTAGACCGTGTATAAATATTATTGGGTATGGGAAACTCATAACAGGCAATAAACTTTCGGGATTTAATTGTGCCTTTTCATTTAACAATAAAGGCTGTGGCCCTATTTCTCTTTCAAATGTAGTGTTATTAATATCTTCAATTGGAATATTAGTTAAGTCTATATTATTAACTTGTTGCCCAAAACCAATAAAATGTATCGTGAGTAATAGTATGAACAGTAGTTTTTTCATCTTTATTATTAAATTAAATGCCCCGCTCTCCATGCTGAATAAACAACAAGAATAAAAGGAAATGAAATAAGGCCTATAAAAAGCAACCAGATCGGTCTAATTTTCCATGTACTTGTATTTAATATCCATCCATGATTAACTGAAATAACAAGTCCTACAAAACAACCTATTATAAAGTACCAATTTTCCCAGATGATATATTTATAAGCACAAAATTCTAATGCAAAAATACCAAATAGGAATGCAGACATTTCACCTTGAGATTCAGTTTCAATATTTTTTTTCTTATGTGTTGCAATTTTTGCTTTTTCAACTCTTCTTTTGGATTTTGAAATTTTTCTAACATCTTCTGCTTTTGTCATTCCTCTACCACAAGATGTGCAAATATAAACTTCAAAAGGAACATTATCAAACTGATCAATACCCGCTTGACTACATTCTTCGCATTTTACAAATATATTACTACTCATTGCTTTTTAATATGAGCAAACTTACAGAAGAAATAATTAATAGGTTATAAGAAAAAAGTCGGGGTAGCAGGGTTAACTTTTACTACCTTTTGATATTCTAAAGGTCACCTTATTAGTCACCAATTAGTTAATGTAGAGCCTGGACAAATATAATAAATTAAACTTATAAAATTAATTTGTTTATCTATTTATGTCTGTAAATCAATAGTAGAAACGTTATATTGGTATAGTTAATTCTAAGAAAATTGTTGGCTTTAAGCCCATCTAGATCTACTTATGTTAGCCCAACTCATAAAGTTTTTAACTGCTATTTCAGTATCGGTCAGCTTAAACCTTGCTTTAATTCCAGTGTCAAAATTTGAAAGAACATATTCTTTTTCATTTTTTGATAAGGAAATAACACCCTTTCTAACATACTCTTCTTTTTCTAATTCTTTTAAAATTTCTTTCTTTTCCATTTTCTTTTTTTAATTATTATCCCATTTTGAAATATCCCCAGTAAACATTGAACCCTTAAACATATTATCTCTGTTTACATCAGAAGCTGTTTTCCACTTTGAGATATCGCCATTAAATTCTGAGTTAGCAAACATCCCTGACATATTTTTAACTTTTGATACATTCCATTTTGATAAGTCATATTGATATATAGAGTATTCAAACATATTTTCCATGTTGACTACATTTGACACATCCCATTCTGAAATATCAATATGGTGACTATTTTCAAAAAAAAGATAACTCATCTCAGTAACATTTGAAACATCAATATGATTTAAGTTAGCGTAATCTCCTAACTCCTCTATTTCATCTTTAATTATCTGCTTAAGATTGTCATTGTTTGCTACAATAATGTCTTCAATATTGACGCCACCTTGAGTACTCCATATATCTAAAATTTCTTCTCTATTTAACTTTGTGCCATTAAAAATTCCTTTTATATTTTTCACCGACAGTAACAACCAAAAACTTATGTATTTATCCTTAAATGGTGAATTTGAAAACATCCAACTTACATCAACAACATTTTCAACATTCCAACCGCTAATTCTCCCACTAAAGTTTGAATTTTCAAACATAGAACTCATATAGTTAGCATTATAAACATTCCATTTAGAGATATCTCCATTAAATAATGACCCTTTAAACATTCCTTCAAAGTTATGTACAGAAAACACATCCCAATTTAAAATATCACCATTAAAAATTGAATGTTCAAACATAGAGCTCATATCAGTTACATTTGAAACATCCCAATTTGAAATATCACCATTAAAAATTGAATGTTCAAACATAGAACTCATATCTGTTACATTGGAAACATCTATATGATTCAAATCAGCATCAGAACCTAGTCTAATAATCTCATCAAACACTATCTTTTTTATTGTCTCATTTGTTGCAATTATTGTTTTCTTCATTTTACATATCTTCTTTAATCAATATATGTTTCTCCATTCCACTTCAAAACATCATCACATTCAGCAACTAAGTCATAGACATTATTAGTTTTAGATTGTAGTATGCCAATCCTTTTAGGTGATGATTCGCCTTCATAATAATTACCATTACCAAATTCTATCCACCATTTACCAATTCTACCCCATCTTTCCCAATAAGTACATACAATTTCATCAACTATCTCATCACCATCCAAATCAAACTTTAAAAATATCTCCTGATCATTCTTCCCATTAAAATCAGATGCTTTTATTTCAGAAATAGAATTGAGTACAGTTTCATATATAACATTTTTGATTTTTAAGGAATAGTTATAAAGAGCAACTGTTTCAATTTTATCTTTACATAGATTTGTACTTCCTGTTCCTTCATTTACTGTTTGTATAATAAAATCAAAACCTACTGATGTCTCAGAAATTTCAATACCATCCCAATCATACCCAACTGTTTCGGTTTTAATGAACTCTTTGCCATTATAACTAAAGAATTGGTAACTATTACCACAGCAATTCCCTCCACAACCATTAATAATTCCAATTAAAACATCATCATAACCATTGTTGTTAAAATCTCCCACCCTCTCAATTTCCAAACACAAGCCATCTTCAAAACTAATCAAACTAAATTTTTCATTGTTAATATTTGCCACTAATTCTTGAGACCATTTACTGTCATTGATTATTTCATAATGAAGTGAACTTTGAGCAAAGACACTTAAAGTAATAGGAATTAAAAAAAGTAAGATGTATTTTTTTAATGTTTTATTTATTACCGATATAAGTTTATTCATCTTAAAATAATTTAATTTTTCATTCTCCTTGCTATGCAGCTATACCTTCAATAAAGGCATCAACAAAACTCATAATCTTAGATATAACTCTTGTGATAGTTTTTGGACGAGTTAAGATACTTTCTTTTTTAAACTTTCCATATATTTATTGCTATATTATATAAATCATTTGCTCTATTCTGTATAGTTAACTCATTCCATTCTTTCATACTTAGGTAGGGAGATAAAGTTTCTATACCTGAAGAATATTGAATTAAACCTGGCCTGTCATTATAACCATTCTTCTTCTTTTCCCAGTTTGAGTCTCTAATAGTAGAGTTTAATGATTTTGTTATTATTGCTAAATTCCCTAAGGTTAACAACAGTTTATTTCTTTTATCTACATCTTCCTGTGCCTCTAATTTTTCCCAATTATTCACCCATTTTTTAGGCATTAAATGTTCTAAGCTATATTGTTTGATACCAAGCAACATTGTTGATTGTCTATTTCTGTCTCTAGTCTTAGATTCTATGAAATACAAAATTCCTGCAGCTTGTTTATTTGTTAATTTTGATTCATCAAAACCTCTTTTTAAATCACTATCATTTGGCATGTAATTAACTCCCTCATCTCGACTTTCTATGAAAGAGATAAATTCATTCTTTGAAAGAATATTATTACTTATCAATCTATCATTAAACAATTGGTTATAATTTTTTGTAGTTTCATGACAAACCATTCTTCTCATGATAAAGGCTTCAACTATTGCGAATAAATCATTTCTTTCAGAGGGAGAGCTTACATTTTTTAATACATATAATACATATGGGATTAATGTAGAAGTATCTAATCCAAAAATAATAGCATTAATCCTTTCAATTCCTGAATCCTTATTTATTTCATTCTCTATTACCTCAGGATTAATATAATTTCTAAACAAACTAGCATACTCTTTAATCTCATTTAGAATTGTAGTTTTTGATAACCCATATACATTGATTAAAGTTTTATAGGATTCAAATAAAGATTCAACTTTAGAAAAAGCTATTTTATCTTCAGTTGACACTTTTAAGTCTGATTCTTGATACTTGATTTGTATATAGGAGTAAAAGAATATATCTAGTACACTCCTTTTTATTCTTCCAGTAGTTACCTCTTTATCCCAATAAAGCTTTGTATCATCATCTAACTCAAAAATATTTTTCCAATATGTATTGTATGATTCTAATTCATCTCTATTAAAAAAGTAATTTTTTAATAGCTCTGAAGTAGTCAGTCTTACCCCTAGAGAATTAATTGTATCAAAGATTTGCTGTTCATCTTCATCCTGATTTAAGTCTACTCCAACAAAAAGAATGTTTGTTAGAATACTACTTACATTAAGTTTATCAGGATTAATATTCTCCTTAAAATACCTATAAGCCCTTGCCAAATTATCAGCACCCTCTACAACATCCAACTCATCTAAATCTAATATCTTTTTAAAAGAGGAAATATCATTATGATTATGAAGTATTGCTAATTCATTATTTAACATTAATCTGAAAATCTGATGAAAATGTTGAGGCTGTCCAATTTTAAGAAATAAGACTTTAAAAAATATATTAAGTGTAGTTAACCTTTGCTGACCATCAATAATAATTCTTCTATCACCTATTGCATCACTTGATGTTGTTAATTGTTGTTTTAAAATAATTGAACCTAAAAAATAAGGTTTATTATTCTTAGATATTGTCTCCATATCGTCCAACAATCTTTCCCACTGCTCTTCATCCCAAACATACGCTCTTTGAAAAAATGGTATCTCAAGTAATTTATGTCCATTAAAAATCTCATTGATTGTTCTTTTTCCTGCATCCATAATTATTTCTTTTTTTAAGCAACCATACTATAGTTTCCGTATCTCATTTTAAATTCGTTAAACAACATTGTTGTTTTTTCTACTCTATCGTTATCCTGAAAGGCTGGGTCAGGAAGATTTAGAAATAGAAAATCATCTATTGCTTTTCTAACATCAGCTTTTGTTGTTGTTTTCTCAGTCCATTGAGCAATTTTAAATTCTTTGGATTTTAAGTTCTGTAATAATTTAGCAGCCGCTTCCTTTAAACTGTTTTTATCCTTATCAGAAATTATCTTACCACTACATAGCATGTCAAATACTAGAAGTTCATCTTCATCTAAACCCTCTCTTTCAGATCTTGTACTTTCTTCTGAAAGTTCTCCCATAAGCACAACAAGGCTTTCAAACACTTCCCTGACATGTGTATAATCTTTACCACTATTGTATAAATCAATTATCTCCTGATATTTTTCATAGAAATCCTTACGCATTGGGTTCTGACCAACCATCTTATTTAACTTTCTGGCTATTTTATCTTTCAGACTTTGTACTGCAATATTCTCTTGCCCTTTGTCTTTTACTTTTAAGAATTCCTCTTCTATCTTCCTAAAATCTAAACTACTAATATCAATCTTTTGTCCGTACCCTTCTAACTTCTCTAATTCTACATTAAGGGTTTCAATAGATTTATTCACTACATCCTGAACTTGCTTCATTACTGAAGTAATATCTGCTTGTACTACCTTTTGGTTTATTGTACCATACAGCACATTAATTGCATCTCGTTTATCTTTATAATTATAGATTGCTTTATCTGGCATTATAGCTTTGTACTTTTTAAATACTTCACGAGCCAATACTCCAAACTTTGCTTTTAAATCATCATTAGCTGATATTGCATTTATGCCCTCAGTAATAATTGCTATCTGTTGTATTCTATCTTTTTCTTCTGATAATTTTGTGAGTTCAAACATACATTCCTCTTTTAAGAAAATCTCCACAGTGTTTAATATTTCTTCTAACTCCTCTATTAATTCTGTTAAAGGCTTTACGGGCGACTCTGACTCTCCTCCAACTCCTTTAGATGCAGTATCTCCATACACAGCTAAGGCTTCTAATAATGCTTTATATGTCTCGATATAATCCACTAATAAACCATTGTTTTTATTTTCATGTACACGGTTAGCTCTTGCAATTGTTTGCATTAGTGTATGTGCTTTTAAAGGCTTGTCAATATACATAGTAGACAAACAGGGTACATCAAAACCAGTTATCCACATGGCACAAACAATTGCTATTCTAAAAGGATTTTGCTCATCTTTAAATTCAGTTTCCAAATCACGAGAATTCATTTTTTGCCTATGCTCATCAATACTTAATCCCCAAGCTTCAAACTTTGATATTTCGTTTTGTTCGTTACTTACTACAACAGCAACTTCTGTTTCTTTTGACCACTTTAAATCCTTGGTTCTTTGTTCTTTTTCTAATGCATCAGTGAGTAAATCAATTTGTTTGCTCTCCTCTTTTAAATATTTTTCCTGCTCCTCAGTTATGAAATTATACATCCTAACAGCTGTTACTTTATCCAAGGCGACAAACATTGCTTTTCCTTTGTATCCTCTGTTGTTAAAATGATAAACCACATCCTTTGCAATAGCTTTTAATCTTTTTTCTGCAGTAAGTATTGGATACGCTTTTGAGAACAATCGTTTTAACTTCTCTTCCTGGTCATCTTCTAAATCATGACTTTCAATTGCATCTCTAATTTCCTGATTGATAGTTGGATTATCTAGTTTTAGTTTCTCCCCTCTGTTTTCATAATAAAGAGGTACAGTTGCTTTATCTTCAATAGAGCGTTTAAAATCGTACTTGGACACATACTCTCCAAATATCTTTTTAGTAAGCTCATCATCTTTAAAAAGTGGTGTTCCTGTAAAACCTATAAAGGATGCATTGGGCAATGCCTTACGCATATTAAGTGCCAATGAACCTGCCTGTGTTCTGTGCGCTTCATCAGAGATAACAATAATGTTTTTACGGTCAGTAATTGCCTCTTCAAAATTGAACTTATGTATAAGTGTAAATATGTATTTCTTATCTGTAGTAAGTAATTCTTTTAAGTGGGCACCATTGGTTGCTTTTGCATCTGCATCTCTAACTGCACCAACACCAGTAAAAGTACCATAAATCTGTTTATCGAGTTCTTTTCTGTCTGTAATAATTATAAAGGTATAACCATCTCCAATTTTACGGAGGATTTTTTGAGTAAGAAATACCATAGAGTAGGATTTACCAGAACCTTGTGTGTGCCAGAAAACTCCTAATTTCTGTGCATCCTCAACACTTATATCTCCATTATCGGATAAACTTCTTGATTTCTGAAGGTGTCCAATGGCTTTATTAACCCCAATAAACTGATGGTTTCGAGCTACTAGCTTTATTGTTTTTTCTTTTGAGGTGTCAAATAAAATGAAGTTTTCGAATAGGTCAATGAATCTTGATTTTTCACAAACTCCTTTTATCATTTTATCCAGACTTACAATTCCCTCTTCTTCTTCTGAAATTCTTTTCCAATCGCTAAAATGCTCAAACTTTGAAGTGATAGAACCTATCTTACTTTTTGTTCCGTTACTCAATATAATAACTGCATTAAAATGAAACAGATGAGGCACTCTATCTTTATAATCATTTAGATTTCCTTCATAAGCTGACCTAATATCTACCTTAATGTTTTTTAGTTCCATAAAGACTAATGGAATACCATTTACAAAACCGATAACATCAGGGCGAACATTACTTCCGTTTTTACCAGAAACCCACATTTGCTGTACTGCCAAAAAAGAATTGTTTGTTGGCGTATCAAAATCAAATACTTTTAATCTTTGCTGCTCTACTATCTCTCCATCATTATCACGGTAAGTTACAGGAATACCTTCTTTTAACAAATGGTATTTTTCCTGATTGTGTTGAGATAAACTCTTTGTAATATCATTACTACTAATAATCTCGTATGCCTTAGTGTAGGCTTGCTCTGGCAGATTAGGATTTAGTTTTTCTATTGTTTTTAAGAACGAAAATTTTAACAATACATCTCCTTTACTTTCTCTACCGATAGTACCTTCTTCTCCAAAAACCTCATCTTCAAATACATTAGCAACCTCCCAGTTTAAATCCTGAGATAGTATATCCATAATGGGTTTTTCTATTAGATTATCTTCTGAGTAGTTGCTCATACCTTAATAGTTTGATTCATTAATCTTGGCAAGAGAATATCACGAGCTGCTTTTAGTTTTTGATTTTGATTTTTTAATGATTCCATCTGTTTTAACATTGGATAAACCATATTATGAAAATCATTAACAACTTTGATGGTTGGAATAATTGCATCTAATGATTTAAAAGTATCCTTATTAAATCCATCCTGTGCAGCTCGTTGAGTCATGCTTACCAGACTTTCTTGAAAATAATATGATTTCACATACCATCTAATATATTCTAAATAAGCATTGTCATAAGGTACCACTTTCACTAACGCAACATTGTATGCTCCTTTTAACCCCCAACAGATTCTGCCAACAGAAGCTCCATACCTAGCAATCATTACATCTTGTCTATCGCACCTTCTTAATTTTTGAGTGTCTTTAACATAAGCTATATGAGAATCTGTCTTATAATCTCTTATTTGGACCATTCTAACATAACCATCCTTTAAATCATCTGCCCATTCAGGTTTAGGTGGCTGTGTGCCGCCCTTAATATCAAATAGATTAAATGCACTCTGTTTTTCCCACCCCACAGGAAGCCCTGTCTCCTCATTGATGGGCGTATTTTCATGCCCTGGGAAACGCAAGTTTACAAACCACTCCTTGTAAATGTTTTGTGCTGCCTGCTCCAATACCTTTATGCGTTTAAGGTTGTTTTCTATTAAATCATCATAAGCACTTAAAATATCTGCAATGCGCTTTTGGGTTTGGAGAGATGTAGGATAAAATACATTGAGTCTACTAAGATCTTTTGCAGATAATTCTGTTTGACCTGTAGCGCCTTTACCCATGTTTTCGATAACATCTTCTTTTGCGTTTAAGTAAAATGATAAATATTTAGAATCAATTATTGTTTTATCAGGTCTAACGATAGTAACGTGTGTGTCTGCGCTTGATGGTTGGTCTAATTTTTTCACGTAGGCAGTTCGCCCCAAAGTTCCGACTCCAGTAGAATTTATAACTGTATCTCCAACTTGAAGAAATTTAACTTCAGTTATCTTTTTTTCTTTCGATGAAAGTCTTGCGGTATCAAAGTTAATTGTGTTTTCTCTAATACACCTTTGATTGACTATAGGTATACCATTTTCCAAAACATATTTAGGAGACACTCCTCTTTTAACATATAATGTTAATTCTTCTAATTCTTTTTCCTCCCAACTCATAGACCTAACTCTTCTAAATTGGTTTGTATTTGCTCAGCAAGTGTATTGGCTTCTGTGTTCAGTTGTTTTAATTCCTGCTTAATATCTTCCATTGCTCCTTTGTAATCAAAGTTATGGTCTATTTGGTCAACCACCCCTACATATCTACCTGGTGTTAAGCTATAATCATTTTCCGAAATTTCAGTTCTATTAACAACTTTACAAAGACCTTTTACATCTATATACTTTCCTTCAGGAAAACGGTTTGTCAGCCATTCTAATTCCTCTGTTTTATTATCCGTTTTGTATTTATCAACTAAGGTATTAAAGAGGGTGTTATCTCCTCTGTACAAACTAACAATAGCATGTATGCTTTCTAAGTGTTCCTCTGTAAAATCATGTAAGGCAGAACTCACCTTACGGTATACATTTCTAAGGTCAAGCATTAATGTCTTATCTGCCCTTTCTGGGTTATTGGCTTTTGCTTTATCAAAAAACCATAAAGAACAAGGTAGTGTTACACTATAAAAGAATTTATTCCCAATAGAAACCATTACATCTACTGCTCCTGTTTCTACCAATTGTTGTCTTATTGTCTTTTCAGTGTGTCCTGCATCAGAAGCAGAAGAAGCCATAACAAAACCTGCTCTTCCGTTTTCGTTCAAATAGCTATAAAAATATTGTATCCAAAGGTAGTTGGCGTTATCATTATTAGGTAAACCAAAAGGTAAACGCTTATCGTTTTTTACACTGTCCTTTTCTTTATCTACACCATCTACATTAAAAGGAGGGTTAGCCATAACAAAGCTACATTTTCCTACAAGTTCATGTTTGTCTTCATAAAAACTGTTTCCTTGTTTTATGCTAGCATCCAATCCGTGTACTGCCATGTTCATTTTGGCAAGCTTAGTATTAGTATCCGTTTTTTCTTGCCCGTAAAAAGTAACTTTATCACTAGCATCAAAACCTTCATCTTCTATAAAGTGTGCCGTTTGTACAAACATACCCGCACTACCAACAGCAGGATCAAATACCTTACCTCTCTTTGGTTCAATTATATTTACAATAGTTTTTACTAATGAAGGAGGTGTGAAAAATTCACCACCTTCTTGCGCTCCACTCATTGCAAATTTATTCAGGAAGTATTCGTAAATTCTACCGAACACATCACCTTGTATATTATCTAATGCTTCATCATTAAATATACGAACCAATCTTTGTAAAAGGTCTTTCTCAAATAGATTGTATCCTTTTGGTAACACTCCTAACAAATCAGGGTATTCATCTTCAATTCCCTTCATTGCTTTGTTCATGTACTCCCCAATATCCTCACTAGTTGGTAATGATAAAATAGTATCCCACCTTGAGTTTTCTGGTAAAAATATTGCCTTAGCAGTTAAGAAATCATTTTTCTCAATTGCTTTTACACCTCTTGTTGGGTGTACTGGTAATGTTTTTTCAATTTCTGTTTTGGCTATTAAGAACCTGCTGTGCGCATGCCTTAAAAATATAATACCCAACACTGGGAAACTATATTCTGTAGCTGTTAGCTTACTGTTTGCTCTTAAATCATCTGCAGCACTCCAAAGTCTATTTTCAAGTGCTCTTAATTGTTCTCCTGTCATTATATTATTTTAAGCGTGAAATATACAAAAGCAATTTGAATTGGCTTATCCGTAAATATACTTAAAAGAAAAAATAAACAATACTGATAATCAGAGAATTATAATACTTAGTGATTTTACTCCTGTTTCTTTTTAGTGGATTGCAGAAAAAAAATGTGGCAAGTGAGTTAAATTACCACCTCTAACAAATCAGCAAAGCGTGTAGTATAGCAAGGAGATAGTTTTTCTTGTTTCAATTTCCACTTCCTACCATTACC
>Ga0206679_10002901_pt1 | contig 13425 bp, 10 predicted proteins | sample M110012015metaG_FD_155464 | JGI IMG/M metagenome (GOLD analysis project Ga0206679, IMG submission 155464) | Ammonia-oxidizing marine archaeal communities from Monterey Bay, California, United States - M1 100m 12015 | ecosystem: Environmental > Aquatic > Marine > Intertidal zone | place: USA... | reverse complement strand
AGGATACAAAATTTGATAGACTAGGAGTATTTACTTATTCTCATGAGGAAAATACTTCTGCTCATGTTTTGGAAGATGATATTTCTGATGAAGTGAAAAAAGCAAGGCAAGAAGAAATTATGGACTTACAAACTCATATTTCTTGGGAATTAAATCAAAAGAAAATTGGGGAAACTTTTAAAGTATTATTCGACCGTAAGGAGGGTGATTACTTTATCGGTCGTACTGAATTTGACAGTCCTGATGTAGATAATGAAGTGTTGGTAAAAGCAACTGATACTTATATAAGAATGGGTGACTTTGCCAATATTCTTATTCAAAAGACTGATCATTTTGATTTGTATGGAGTTGTAGTTGATTAACAAACTCCCTTTCTGGGCACTTTTATCCCCCAACTCTTTTATAGTTATAGCCTTTTTCCTCTAGGATATCCATTACTTTATCCCTTACATCTCCTTGTATAATTATCTCGCCATTTTTAGCCGTACCACCCACACCACATTTGGCTTTTAGCATTTTCCCAAGTGTTTTTAAATCTTCAGCAGTTCCTACAAAGCCCTTTATAATAACCGCAATTTTACCTGCTCTGTGTTTGTCAATACACACTTTTAGGTGTTGGGCATTATTGGCCAAAGTTTCTACTTCCTTATTTTCGTATTCAAACTCAAAATCAGGATTGGTGGAGTACATAACTCCTTTTTTTTTATTATTATTCTTTCCCATTGGGTACCAGTATTTTTAAGGATTTAGGCGCGATATTTATTACTAGAGTGGTATTAGTTGCTGTTGGTTCTCCATCCAAATGAATTAGTTTTTCATTGCTAGTGATTGTCATTTTATCCGTTTGTATAATACGAACGAACTTGGAAAGGTGTGCTTTCCCCTTTGCAACCTTTAGTAAAAAACTGGGGACTTTCCATCTAGCGAAATCTTTTACAATCACAAAGTCAATCAAGCCATCATCCGTTTTGGCGTTGGGTGAAATTTGAAAGTTATTTCCCCATTGATCAGTGTTAGCAAAGGAAATAAGTATTGCGTTTACACGCTCGGTTTTCCCCTCATAATTTAGCGTATAATCTCTGGCTTTGTATTGTAATTCTTTATAGATGAGTTTTATGTAATTTGAAAAACCTCTATTTGTTAAGTTGGCAAACAGCTGAGCAATGTGAGCGTCAAACCCTATCCCTGATACATTTACAAAAGGCATACCATTTGCCGTACAACTATCAATCGTTTTAATGTAAGCATTCTTTAGTTGAATAATGGCTTTTTCAATATCGCTATTCATTCCGTTATGAAAAGCAAAACCATTTCCAGAACCACAAGGAATAACTCCCAAAGCAGTATTGCTGCCAATTAGCGCTTTTGCACATTCATTTACTGTGCCATCACCACCCACTGCAATTACAGCATCAAACTCTTCTTCAATTGCTACTTTACTTAATGAAGTTGCATCACCAGATTTTTGGGTACGGACAATATCATAATTATCAAAATGCATAGCAATGCATTGTTCAATCCCTTTTTGTTTTCCTGTTCCTGATACAGGGTTGATTATAAACCTAATTTTCATAGACCAAATTATTAATTTTCATTCTGAAATTATAATCCTGTTTTATAGCTTTTAACAGCTCAATATTTTTGGTGTTTTGATGTGTTTCTTCTTTCAAACTCCAGCTTGTAAAAGTAGGATATTCCTCAAGTTTATTATTAATGATGCCTTCAGGAGTAATGAAACGATAGTTATTATACAGTTTGCTAATTGCCCAACTCTTTCCAGAAAACATGGATTTCCCAAAGGATAAGTAGGGTTTTGAATAGCCAATTTCACTGAGTATAGTCGGCATAATATCAATCTGCTGAACGATAGTATTATTTTCACCAAGAAAGCTTCCATCTCCTTTAAAAATAACGAGAGGAATTGCGTAGCGCCCTATTCTGTTTTTATATTCCTTATTATAACTTACCCCAGAAGTATGGTCAGCCGTAATGATGAAGATGGTATTTTTAAACCATTCCTCATTTTGAATACGCTTAAAAAATTGTTGCATAGAATAATCGGAATATGCAATGGTTTCCAAAATGCCTATTTTTTTATGATTATGACTGTAAGTCTTAGGTAAAACATAAGGTGGGTGGGAACTTAATGAGAAGAAAGTAGTAAAGAAAGGTTCCTTTTTTGCGTTTAATTCTTTTGCAAAATACTGCATAAAAGGTTTATCATGTATCCCCCAACTTCCATCAAAATTTGCATTATTATTGTATTCCTCCATTCCATGGTATTCTTGAAACCCTGCTTTCCGGCTAAAGCTGTAAAAACCCATAGTTCCCCTTAATCCTCCATGAAAAAAGGAAGTGTTGTAACCTTCATTATTTAGTAGTGAAGCTAAACTTTCAAATTTATTTTGTGCATAATCGGAAGTAATAAAGGGGTTATTCATTAAAGTAGGGATAGAAGCCGTTATTGCTGGTAGAGCCTCTATGGATTTTAAGCCATTTGCATAAGCATTGGTAAAAACCATACCATGTTGCATTAAGCTATCCAAAAATGGAGTGTAGCTCTTTCCTTCATTATAATAACCTACGAACTCTTTGGAATAACTTTCCATGATAAGGATTACAATATTTTGCTTATTGAATTCTTGGTTTTCTGGTTTATGAATAGGAGAGTAGAGATTTGTTAAGTTTTCCTTTTCAAAATAGCTATATGTTTCTAAAGATTTTTCATCCAAAGAATGTAAAATACAGAAAGGAGTATTTAAAATTAAGCTTGTGTTTTGTGATCCACTCAGTTCTCCTGCGTTAATGGGTTTTATGGTTTTCAATTGCAATCCTCCTCTAGCAGAAATAATAAATATTCCTCCTGCAAAAACCAAAATAAGCACCTGCTTACTTATGCCCTTAAGATTTAATGAAAACTTATATTTAGGAATCTCTTTTACTTTAAGAAGTAAATAAATTTGAATAATAGAAAACAGGGTAATTGGCCAATAATCCTTTAGGTATTGAGGAATGATATTTTTTGCATCACTTCCAAGACTCATCAATTGAAAAAAGTCAGTTGTTGATCTTTTTTGGGTAAACTTAAAGTATTCTATATCCACATTATTAAGGAGTAGAAAAGGTATGTTTACCCCATAGAATAACCAATTAGTTAATTTTTGATAGTATTTATTCGCCCTTAAGTTATGAGGTAGAAATAATAAAATAAATAATGGAATATTAATGTAAGCTAAAGCAGAAATATCAAAACGTAAGCCTTCAATAAATTCTAAAAAGTAATAAGGGTCAATTGCACCATTATTATTGATGTAAAAATAAACTCTACTAGCAGTATACATCCCTAAAAGGGTAAGTATTCTATTGTAGTAGGTGTTAAAGTATTTCATTAATTACCACAGCAACTTCCACCATTACAATCTTCCTCTTTTTTACTAAATTTTTTGTATAGAAAATACACTGCTAAACCTAATGCTATCCCTACTGCTATTGCTTGCCAATTCATCTTTTAAATTTTTAACAAAGTAAAGAAAATATTAAGTAGTTTTGGCCCCAAACAAAATCAAAGATGCAATTTAATAGAAAAGGAATTTCAGATATTGAGTTATTGGACTTGTATAAGTCAATTATAACGCCAAGGTTGGTGGAGGAAAAGATGTTGATTTTATTGAGACAAGGTAAAATTTCAAAATGGTTTTCAGGTATTGGACAAGAGGCTATTTCAGTAGGTGTAGTTGAAGCACTGGACCAAGATGAATACATCCTGCCTATGCACAGAAATTTAGGTGTATTTACTGGAAAAAAGATTCCTTTGGAACGCTTGTTTTCTCAGTTTCAAGGAAAGGCGAATGGTTTTACAAAAGGGCGTGATCGCTCTTTTCATTTTGGAACTCAGGAGCATCATATTATTGGGATGATTTCTCATTTAGGACCACAACTAGGGGTTGCTGATGGTATTGCTTTAGCAAACAAATTAAAAGATAATAAAAAAACTACTGCTGTTTTTACAGGGGATGGCGGGGCTAGTGAAGGTGATTTTCATGAGGCACTCAATGTTGCTGCTGTTTGGGATTTGCCAGTAATATTTGTGATTGAAAATAATGGTTATGGTTTGTCTACTCCAAGTTCGGAACAGTTCAAATGTAAGCGATTTGCAGACAAAGGGATTGGTTACGGAATGGATGCTTATACAATTGATGGGAATAATATTTTGGAAGTATATACTGCTGTAAAAGACATAAAAGCACAAATAGCCAAAAACCCTAAACCTGTTATTTTGGAATGTATGAGTTTCAGAATGAGAGGGCATGAGGAGGCTTCAGGTACAAAATACATACCAAAAGAGTTGATGGAAATGTGGGCTAAAAAAGACCCTGTTGATAATTATGAGGTTTTCCTGTTGAAAGAAAAGTTGATTTCTCAAGAAGAAATAGATGCTTTAAAGAAAGAAATAAAAGCAGAAATAAACACGGCTTGGGCTATTGCTGATGGCGAGCTTAGAATTGCATCTACTCCTGAAAATGAGTTGGCAGATGTTTATGCGCCTTATATTCCTGAAGTTATTCAGCCTTCAGAAAATAAAACTGAAAAACGATTAATTGATGCCATTTCGGATGGCTTAAAACAATCCATGCAGAAACATGATAATTTGATTATTATGGGACAAGATATTGCTGATTATGGTGGTGTTTTTAAAATCACGGATGGTTTTATGAATGAATTCGGTAGAGATAGAGTGCGAAATACTCCAATTTGTGAATCGGCTATTGTGAGTGCTGCTTTAGGATTGTCCATTAACGGATATAAAGCACTTATGGAAATGCAATTTGCTGATTTTGTTACTTCAGGTTTCAATCCGATTATTAATAATTTAGCAAAAACACATTACCGTTGGGGCGAAAAAGTGGATGTTGTTGTGCGAATGCCAACAGGTGCTGGAGTTGGTGCAGGTCCTTTTCATTCTCAGTCCAATGAGGCTTGGTTTACCCATACTCCAGGTTTGAAAGTAGTTTATCCTGCTTTTCCTGAAGATGCAAAAGGATTATTGAATGCATCCATTAACGACCCAAATCCTGTGATGTATTTTGAGCATAAAGCACTTTACAGAAGTTTAAGTGGTAGCGTTTCAGATGATTATTTCACAATTGAAATTGGTAAGGCAAATCGTATAAAAACAGGAAATGACATAAGTATAATTACTTATGGTATGGGTGTGCATTGGGCTTTAGATGTATTAAAAAACAATCCTGAAATTTCAGCTGATTTAATTGATTTAAGAACCTTAGCTCCTTTGGATAAAGCAGCTATTTTGGAATCTGTAAAGAAAACAGGTAGAGCAATTGTCTTGCATGAGGACTGTATGATAGGTGGTTTTGGTGCTGATTTATCAGCTATGATTGCTGATGAATGTTTTGAATATTTGGATGCTCCTGTAAAGCGTTCAGCATCAATGGATACACCTGTTCCTTTTGCCTATGAATTAGAAGATGATTTTTTGGCTAAAGCGCGTTTTGAAACTCAGTTGAAGGAATTGCTTTCTTATTAGAATACACCTATTTAAACTGTTATTGTTTATCTGATTTTTTTTTATCATATTTGTAGTCCATAAATCAAGTAAAGGACCGCAATTTCATGAAAAGAATAAATCTTGTAAAATCAAAATTTGCAATGCTAATTATATTGGCTTTGCTTTTTACTTCATCTTGTATTACTAATCGTGATTTAGAATACTTTCATACATCAAAAAATGTGTCAAAAGTGAAAGTAAATGCTAATGATTATCGCTTGCAAGTTGGGGATTTAATATCAGTGCAAATTAGCACAGTTACCCAGCAACAACATGACTTTTTCAATAAGGAACAAACTTCTAACTCACAGTTGATGATGCAGAATCCGTATTTATATGGTTACTTGATTAAGACAGGTGGTTTCTTGGACTTGCCTTCTTTTGGGAAAGTTAAAGCAGAAGGATTTACTCTAAGAGAATTAGAAAATATAATTAAGCAAATTGCTGTTTCTTACTTTGAACAACCAATTGTAAAATTAAATATTATTAATTTTGAAATAAGCGTATTGGGTGCAGTTAATAATCCTGGAAATTATAAGGTAGTTAATCCTGAATCAAATGTATTATATGCTTTAAGTTTAGCAAGTGATATGACAGAGTTTGGTAACCGTAAAAAAGTAAAAATTATCAGAAATGACAATGAAGTAAATAGGGTTTTTTATGTGAATTTAACGGATGTAAAAACATTAAATAACCCTGACTTTATGTTACAGCCACATGATGTGATTTATGTTTCATCACTTAATAAAAGATTCTATGCTTTTAGTAATTTACCAAGTTTAATTTCTATGGTAGTATCAGGTATTACTCTCTTTCTACTAATCAATAAAAATTAGACATTAGATATGAATAATCAATTAGATGAAATAATAGATTTTAAGCAATTCTTCTTTAAGCTAATTAAAAATTGGTTTTTCTTTCTTATCAGTTTATTTTTAACTTTTACAATAGCTTATGCTTACAACCGATATACGCATGAATTGTACATGATTGAAACATCTATCCTGATTAAAGAAGATAATACAATTACTTCTGCTTCTGATTTATTGTACGAAAAGTCAATGAAGACAAGCGGAATGAGTTTGGAAAACAAGGAATTAGTATTAAAGTCATACCCTTTGGTATACGCAACTCTTGAAGAGTTAGATTTTGATATTGTATACTATATTGTTGGGAATATTAAAGTGTCGGAAACTTTCATTGCTCCTGTAAAAATTGAATGTAGTGATGTGACTAAAATAATTGGAAAAAGCATTAAAATTGAATCGATTGATAGTGAGCAATATATGCTGATTGATGAGAGAAATAATAAATATGAAATTCATCAGTTCGGTAAACTTGTTAGTTTTTATGAAACTAAAATTAAGGTTGAATTAAATCCTAGATATTCTGTAAGCCAATCTAATATTCCAAATACAGTTATTAAGTTTAAGGATCTGAAGTCACTTACTCTGGCATATCAAAATAAAATTTTAATTAGTCAAAAGGATAGAGAATCTACAGTAATTAATATTTCAATACTTGAAGAGGATCAGATGAAAGGTATTGCTTTTTTAAATAAGTTAACTGAAATATATATTGATAATGAGATAAATGAAAAGAATACAGCATCAAAGAATACTGTTTCATTTATTAATATTCAGTTGAAGGAAATGAGTGATTCCTTATCGCTTATTGAGCAACAAATACAGGAGTATAAAAATAATAATAAAATAACTGATTTAAGCTTAAAGGCACAAAGTATCTACACGAATATTGTTAGTGTCGAAACAGAATTGGCAAATAGAAAGAGCCTGCGAAATTACTATACCTATCTTGAAAACTATATTAATAATGGAGATAACCTAGAAGGTATTAATGCTCCTACTTCTTTTGGAATTAATGATGTTGGACTAAATGCTCTTATTAGTCAATTGGTTGAAATACAAATAAAAAAGAATATTTTACTTGATGGAGGACAAGTTAATAATCCTGCGATTGTTCAATATAACCGTCAAACAAAACAATTAGTGTTGAATCTTAAAGAAGCAATTAGTACAAGTAAATCAGCTAATGGCATGATAATTAAGGATTATCAAAATAGGATTAGCAAAATGGAAGCTTCATTAGGAGACATCCCAAAAGTTGAGCGTGAGTTATTGAGTATTGAACGTTTACAATCCATATCTGAAAATATTTATATTTTCTTATTGAAGAAAAGAGCTGAGGCAAAAATTACATCTTCATCAAATGTTTCGGATACTAAAGTACTTGAACCTGCTATATTTTTTAAAAAAGAACCTGTTGATCCTGATAAATCAAAGAATTATACCATTGCCTTTCTACTAGGTATGGTATTGCCTTTGGTTATCCTATTGCTTAAAGACTTAATTAACGATAAAATAATTACACGAACTGATTTAGAAAAAGCATCCTCTATTCCTGTCTTAGGAATGATTGGTAGAAATTATAGCGGACATAGTTTACTTTCTCAGCAAAGCCCTAAATCAGCTGTTTTTGAAGGTTTTCGAGCTGTTCGTTCTAACTTAAACTTTTTTAATCCTGATTCTGATAAAAAAGTGTACTTGGTTACCTCATCAATAAGTGGAGAGGGTAAAACATATATTGCTGAAAATTTAGCAATTGTATTTGCTAAGTCAGGAAAGAAAACCTTAGTAATTGGTGCTGATTTAAGAAGACCTAAAATATATGCTGATTTTAGTCTTGAAAATGATTTAGGTATTTCTAATCATATATTAGGTAGTAAGTCTTTAGATGAGGTTTTATTGAAATCAGATGTTGAAAACTTAGATGTTTTAGTATCTGGTCCAATTCCGTCTAACCCTTCTGATGCTTTGTTGACTGATAAATTTAAACAAATGTTAACTGAATTGAAAAAGCGATATGATATTATTGTATTAGATACTCCACCTTTAGGATTGGTTGCTGATGCTTTAACTTTAATGAAGTATTCTGACATTAACTTGTATGTAGTAAGACAGGATTATACTCAGAAAGGATTGCTGACCTATGTTGGTGATATGTATGAGAAAGATAGATTAGGTGATTTACACCTTGTATTTAATGATGTAAAAGAAGGGAGTGGTGCTTATGGTTATGGCTATGGTTATGGCTATGGCTATGGCTTTGGCTTTGGCTATGGTTACGGTTATGGAAATAATTATGAGTATACTCAAGGGTCAGAATATTTTGACGATAATGAAAAGTAAAAATACAAGTAAAAATGAAAAGTAATTTTAAAAATCCACAAGTGATTGCAGAAATAGGTTGTAATCATAAAGGGGAGATGGAAATAGCAAAACAGCTATTAAAAGTAGCAGCTGATAGTGGGGTTGAAGTTGCTAAATTTCAAAAAAGAAATAATAAAGAATTATTAACTGAAGAGCAGTACAATGCGCCACATCCTAATCCAATTAATTCCTACGGAGATACTTATGGTGCGCATAGAGAGTTTTTAGAATTTGATGTTAATCAGCATAAAGAATTGAAAGATTATGCTGAGAGATTAGGGTTAATGTATTCTACTTCAGTCTGGGATACTACATCTGCAAGGGAGATTGCTTCTATCAATCCTGAGTTGATAAAAGTTCCTTCAGCATGTAATAATCATTTTGATATGCTACAAGTATTGAGAGATGAATATAAAGGAGAGGTTCATATTTCTTTTGGAATGACAACTAAAGAAGAAGAAGAACAGATTGTTTCATTTTTTGAAGATACTAATCAAGCAAATAGATTAGTCGTATATTCTTGTACTTCTGGTTACCCAGTTCCTTTTGAAGATATCTGTATGATGGAGATTGTTAGGATTAAAGAAAGGTTTGAAAATAGAGTAAAAGCAATTGGTTTTTCGGGTCATCACCTAGGAATAGCTGTTGATATTGCAGCTTATGCCTTAGGTGCAACTTGGATTGAACGCCATTTTACAATGGATAGAACTTGGAAAGGAACTGATCATTCTGCATCTTTAGAACCTACAGGTTTAAGAAAATTAGCTAGAGATTTAAAAGCAACTCATAAAGCACTTACCTATAAACAAACGGATATTTTAGCTATAGAGCAGGTACAGAGAGATAAACTGAAATATAGAAAACAATAATGAGCGTAATTGCTTTTATACCAGCAAGGGGAGGAAGTAAGTCAATTCCAGAGAAGAATATAAAATCATTCTGTGGGAAGCCATTAATTTTTTGGAATTTGCAAGAATTACAAAATTCTGATGTTGATGAAATAATTATTGCTACTGATTCTGATAGAATAAAATCTGTTGTAAATTCTTTTGCTTTTTCTAAGGTAAAAGTATACGATAGAAGAAATGATAATGCTCAAGATACATCTTCTACTGAGTCTGTAATGTTAGAATATATTGGTAATGCTAACCTCTCGGATGAGGATACTTTTATGTTGGTACAAGCAACTTCACCCTTTACTCAAAATACTCATTTTAATGAGGGTTTAGAGTTGTTTAAAAAACATGATTCTATTTTATCTTGCTGTGAGTCTAAACGGTTTTCTTGGAGAAATGGTAAGGCTTTAAATTATGATATTTATAACCGACCAAGAAGACAAGATTTTCAGGGTACATTAATTGAAAATGGAGCATTTTATATAAGCTCAGTTTCTGATATAAAATCAACTAAAAATAGAATTTCAGGTGATATTGGTATTTATAAAATGCCAGAATATACCTATACTGAAATTGATGAGCAAGAAGATTGGATAGTAGCAGAATCCTTGATGAAGCGTTTTATTTTAAGTAATAAAACAAAACCCTTTTCAAACATTAAATTATTCCTTTCGGATGTAGATGGGGTGCTTACTGATGCAGGAATGTATTATACTGAAAATGGAGATGAGTTTAAGAAATTCTGTACTTATGACGGAATGGGTTTTCAGCTCCTACAAAAAACAGGAGTAAAGGTAGGTATATTAACAACTGAAGATAGAGACCTTAATAGAAGAAGAGCTAAAAAATTAGGTCTAGATTTTGACTTTCATGGTGCTAAGGATAAACTCCAAATTGTAATGGATTTGTGCGAAAAAGAAAATATTACACTTGATCAGGTTGCTTATATTGGTGATGATGTGAATTGTTTTGGGCTTCTATCTCATGTGGGTATTGCGGCCTGTCCTAATAATGCTGTACCTAAAATAAAAGCAATACCAAATATAATGCAATTAAAAAGAAACGGTGGTGATGGTGTTGTAAGAGAGTTTGTGGAATTATTCCTTTCCTAATGGATTTTGATGCTGAGGATCTTCAGTCTTTAGACACATACCTGAAATTAAATAAAATTTCTAAGGAAGATATTTGTTTGGTTGGAAGCACAACTTTATCTCTTATTGGAATAAGAAATCATAATGATATTGATATTGTTATTCATTCTAGAAATAATAATATTGAACTTTCAAAACATCAACTTATTGAACAAGTAAATAATCCTTGGTCTACTTTGTTTTCTGATGATGAATTAATTGAAAATTCAAATTTACATATCCTGTATAATGGTTTCAAATTTGTAGTCCCTGAGCTTATTTATCATAAAAAGGTTTGGCATAATAGGCTAAAGGATCAATCAGATATTATTGAATTGAATGAGTATGCTAAAATGCATAATAATTGGGATTGGAGTCTGGTAAATGATTATTTACCAAACCCTTCATTATTTAAGGTTGCACTTAAAAAAATTAAAACTAGAATCAATTTATATAATAATAGAATAAGAGATTATTTTAGATATGATTCTAGTTTACATTGTGATGGATTTCAAATGATACCAATCGCTAGTCTGTTAGCAAAACAAGTAGTAAACAATACTTTCAATCGTTATGATTTAATAGTTCGTTATATGGCAATTGAATCGTTTTTTAATAAGAATGAAAAAGGACGAGCTCTGTATAATAAAATGCAAGTTAATAGGGGAGGATCATCTTTTAAAAACCCTTGGAAAGTCTTTAAGGAATTAATAGTAAGTGTTAATAATGATGGATTGGATGCTAGTTTTCCTATATTAGTAAATAGTGATTTTTACATTGTTGATGGAGCACATAGACTTGCATGTGCATTGTACTTTAATGAAAAGTATATTGCTGTTAAAGTTAATAAAAAATTGAATCCCTCTCCGTATGGAATAGATTGGTTTAAGAATAATGACTTCTCTACTACAGAATTAGAGATGTTGCACCAAAAAAAGAATAAAATTTTCAGTGCTAATCATCTGTTTTTTGAAATTGTATTATGGCCGCCTATTTCTCAATATTTTGATGAAATTGAGAAATTTATTAGTGAAAAATATAAAATTATTTCCTCTGATGATCATAATAATATCCCTCAATTCACTAACTATATAAAGGAGTTGTATAAAATTGATGATATAAAAGATTGGAAAGTTGATTTAAAAATTGAAGGAATGTCTTCCTGTCCAAAAGACATAAGAATTCTTAAAATAGAAATTCCAGAACCTGAATTTAGGAAAAAAGAAAACGGACAGCTTATATCTAAAAAAGTTGAGCTTTTGAAAAAGGAAATTAGAGAGTCTTATAAAGGAAAAGTAGATAACTATTTCCATGATATTATTATTCATATTGGTGATAACTATTCGCATTCTAAGCAAAGTAAAAATCTATTAAAGTAAATGCTTAGGAATATAATTCATATTATAAAGTCGTTCGCTTTTTTTATTTCAGGGGTGCTAATAAAAAGAAAATATGATGTTATTTTTTATTACCCACAACATTTTAATAGAGGTGTAAATAATGATAATCAATTCTTTAAGCATATTTTGTTAAGTTGTGATAGAAATAATATTTCCTATATTGTTTTTGAAGAACCAGATTTTACAGTTAATAATAAGCGTAATTCAAAAGCGACTCCATTTGATTTTATTTATATAGTTATTATTCTTTTGCGTAAACTGTATAGTTCCAAACTCACTGCCCAGCTAAAAGATCAAAAAATAGGAGGATTCATATCAAGGCTATTTTTCAGAAATCTTTATTTCAACAATTATATAACCTTATCACAAAGTATGTTAAGTGTTTTTAGAGGAATTAATCCTGATGCTTTATTGTATGATCTTCAACATGGTATTATACATAATAATAAAGAAAATTATTTGGTAGGTGGTGTGGCTGAAAGTAATTTAGTTGATAATGAGGCTAACTTATTGTTAAGTGGAGCGTCATACAAAAATATATTAGTGAGTAATGAAAAGTTGAATTACTTTCAAAATCACGCTTTAGTGATTGGAAGTAATATCCCTTCAAAGATTAATCTTCATGAGAGTTTTAATAATAATATCCTCATTACTCTACAATTTACACATGATCATACTGCAGAACAAAATGAGATGTTATTTAAAGAGCTAAGTAAGTTTGTTGCATCTTCAAAAGAGGTAAAATTTTATTTAAAAAATCACCCTAGATTTAATGATGAAGTGAATTTATCTGAGCTATTAAAATTACCTAATGTAATGATGGCTCCTAATGATATTAATGAATGTTTTAGTTTATGTAGTTTACATGCTACTGCCTATTCAACCTCTACTTTTGAGGCAGCATTATTAGGGATTCCTACAATATTAATCTTAACAAAAACTGAGTTTAATTACTTTCAAAAGGAGTTTAGTTACCCGTTAAATAATGTAATTGGTGAGTTTGATTCAATTTTGTTTTATCAAGAAAAATCTAAGATTATTAAAAATTGGGCAACTGCTTATTATGCTCCTTTTAATGAACCCAATTTTATAAATTCATTGAGATGAGTAAAATAAAAGTATTTCTTGGAGGATATATTAATTATACCAATGCTCAGAACCTTAACTGCAGGGCTGTAGCAGAGTATTTAGATAAAGATAAAT
>Ga0206679_10002900_pt1 | contig 13426 bp, 10 predicted proteins | sample M110012015metaG_FD_155464 | JGI IMG/M metagenome (GOLD analysis project Ga0206679, IMG submission 155464) | Ammonia-oxidizing marine archaeal communities from Monterey Bay, California, United States - M1 100m 12015 | ecosystem: Environmental > Aquatic > Marine > Intertidal zone | place: USA... | reverse complement strand
AACCTACCTGCTACGGATTACTGGTTCACTATTAGACTCGACGTAGTCTTCGGAGATACTGAATCAATAATCAAAGAATTTACAGGACACTTTAGCCTGAAAAGATAAGAAGGTTATTGATTAATAGTAAAATCAAAATAAGTTGTAGGAAAAGGCTCATCAATAAAAGTATAATGCCACCACTCTTTGGAGTAAGAAGAGAATCCATTTTTGGTCATTACATCTAAAAGAAGTTTACGATTATTTTTCTGAGTAATGGAAATATTTTCATAATCGTGAGAAGATTCTAAGCCAAAAAAATCGTAAGGACTTCCCATATCAATTTCTTTTCCAGATGAGATTTCAACAAGAGTTATATCAACAGTACTACCTCTAGAATGAGAAGAGCTAGCAGCAATATATCCTAACTCAAATAAGTTAGACTTCAAAAGATTTGGGTAAAAATAACTTTTTTTAAGTGTGTCAGATTGGTTTTTAGACCAATTTATAAAGTGATTTACAGATCTTTGAGGACGGTAGGCATCGTATATTTTTAAGGAATAACCAGATTTATTCAATATAGTTTGGATATTTCTCAGGGAACTTGCAGCTTCAAAAGTTAATAGGCATTTTGGTGATTCATAACCCTTTACTACACGACCAGTGAAATTGTCATCAGAAGAGTATTTTAAATCTATAATAATAGATGGAATATATTCTTTAATGTCAATAAAACTATCACTAGACTGACTAAAGGAAATAAAAGAAAATAAGAGCAAAAATTTAAAAAATCTCATGGGTTATTAAGGTATGAAAAATGTGTATAAATATTAATATAATTATTTACTTTTACAAAAATCAAAACAATGAACAAAATTCAATTAATATTTTTTTTGGTAATTAATTTAACTTTTTCTCAAGAAGATAGAAAACAGATTCATGTAAAATATATAAGTTCTGAAATATCAATAGATGGAGAGTTAGATGAAAGTGATTGGAGTTTAGCTAGAACAGCTTCAGATTTTTATGAACACTTTCCTAATAATGGGGCTCCTTCTAAATATAAGAACGAAATAAAAGTAATGAATGATGATCAGTTCTTATATATAGGAATTAAAGTAAATGCAAATATATCCGATTTGAAAGTTAATTCTCTAAGAAGAGATTTTTCTGCTCCAAATTCAGATAATATAACGATGATTTTTGATACGTTTAATGATGCAACAAATGCTTTTGTTTTTGGAAGTAATCATATAGGAGTTCAAAGAGAAATGTTGTTATTTAATGGAGGTAACGAATTATCCGATTGGGATATGACCTGGGACAAAAAATGGTTATGTGAATCTAAACAATACCAAAATTACTATACAACAGAGTGGAAAATACCTCTATCGGCATTTAAATATACAGAAGGAGAAACCAGATGGAGAGTGGGAAGCTACCAAAGAGACACTAAAAATAATGCATGGAACTCTTGGCATAAAGTACCTACAAATCAAGAGTTTTTTAATTTGGCGTTTATGGGAGATATGATTTTTGAAAAGCCCTTAGGAAAATCTAAGTCAAAAAAATCTATAATTCCATACGTAAACAATTTAAGTTTCAAGGACTATGAAAATTCAATTAGCGGAGAAAGCATAAATTTTGGTGGAGATGTAAAATTAACTATAGACAATTCTCTTACTTTAGACTTAACATTAAATCCTGATTTTTCACAAGTTGAAGTAGACCAACAAGTAACTAATCTTACAAGATACGAAGTGACTTTACCAGAAAAGAGACAGTTTTTTATTGAAAATAGTGATTTGTTTTCAAGTTTTGGAAACTCAAAAGATGCCAACCCATTTTTTTCTAGAAGAATAGGAATAGGTAAAGATATTAATGGTAATAGTATCGAAAATAAAATCGATTTTGGAATGAGGCTTAGTGGAAAGTTGAATAACAACTTTAGAATTGGTTTATTGAATATGCAAACTCATGAAGATATTCAAAACGAAATTGCAGCAACAAATAATTCTATTATTGCTCTACAACACAAAGTATTTAACCGATCCAATATTAGCTTTATATTTATAAATAAACAATCAACTAAAAATTATGATTTTTCCGAAAATGAAAATGACTATAATAGACTTTTAGGTATTGATTATAATTTAGCTTCTAAAGATAATAAGTGGAATGGTAAATATTACATACATAAATCTTTTACAGAAGAGTACAAAGACAAGGATATTTCAGTTGGAGTAAATACAAATTATAACACCAAAAATATTAGCTTTAGAATGAGTGGGTTATATGTAGGAGATAATTTTAATTCAGAGTTAGGTTATATAAAAAGAACTGGTATAATAAAAATCAATCCAAACTTTAAGTACAAATTTTGGCCAAAAAACAAAAAAATTCAAACTCATAGCTTGGAAGTCACTCCAGTATATATTTGGAGACCTGAACTAAATAATGAACTTTCAGATCGTTTTCTTATAGCTCGATGGGGTGCAAATCAAAATAACAGTTCAACAATGGGTGCTGTTATTAAAAATAGATTTACCCATCTTTATAGGGATTTTGACCCTACAAGAACTAATGGTGTACCTTTACCAGTTGGTAGTGAATATAACTTTACGAATTTTGAAGCTTATTATAGTTCTCCTTACTCAGAAGATTTTTCATACACATTAACTCCATCGTTTGGAGAATTTTTTAATGGAAAAATAAAGTCTATTGATCTTAGATTATCCTATCGAGTCCAACCTAGGTTTAATAGCTCAATACAGATAAGCTACGATAAAATTAACCTGCCAAATCCTTATCCAAATGCCAATATTCTATTAGTAGCACCAAGAATTGATTACACATTTACAAAAAACTTATATTGGGCAACTTTAGTTCAGTATAGTAGTCAAAGAGAAAACCTTAGTCTAAATACCAGGTTACAATGGAGGTTCGCGCCCTTGTCTGATTTATTCTTAGTCTATAGTGATAACTACTATACAGAAGATAGATATGATAGTTTATTCGTGCCAAGAATAAAAAGCAGATCAATTAATTTAAAACTTACTTACTGGCTAGATATATAATTATGAAAAAACATTTTTTACTACTTATTATAATAATAAGTTCATGTTCACCAAACAATAATTTTCAACTAAATGGAGACATTAAGGGTCTAAAAAAAGGGACTGTTATACTTACCAAGTCGACAAAAGATGTCGAAGTGACATTAGACTCGATTGACTTAAATGGCAGCTCAAAGTTTACGTTAACCGCTTTTTTAAATGAACCTGAAGTGTTAAAACTTAAATTAACAAAATCAGGAATTCATAATGACGAAGTTGAATTTTTTGGAAATAATGGAATTACAAATTTCAAAACAAATTTAAAAAGATTTAGTTATGAATCTAATTTTGAAGGGTCAAAACAACAAGAAAAACTTAACGATTTTAACACTATGTTAAACAGGTTTAAAGAAGAAAATTTAAACTTTATTAAAGCTCAAATTGAATTTTCTGGAAATCAAGAAAAGTTAGACATTATTAATAGAGAATTGATTAATCTTAAAAAAAGAGAAATGTATTTTATAATAAATTTTTCAATTAATAATAGTGATAGTGAAATATCCCCATATATCGCCGGAAAATATTTAAAAGATGCTAATCAAAGATACTTAGATACTATCTATAATTTATTAAGTAAAGAAATAAAAGACTCTAAATATGGAGTTTTATTAAAAGAAATTGAAAATTAAGGTATTAAAGCTTATTAATTTTTTCTATTAATGCTCTACCATTTTTTTCAAGTTTTGCGTTAATATTTTTAAAATGTGCTTTTTTATTTTCAACATCTTTTTGGTTAACCTCAAGAATTAAATCATCAAAAACCTTTATAGCTTCGTCAATGATTTTTTCACTTTTTTTGGTGTCTTTGTCGAGATTTAGGTATTCCCAGCTGTAAACAGCTTCAATTATATCTCCTAGAACGTAATTAATATCTTTTTTTAAATTTCTAATATTTGCCATTTGTTAATTTTTCTTGTGCAAAAATAAGGCTAAGAATATAAATAAACTAAAAGTTATCTATAAAATATATTTATCTACCATAATCATCTTGAATCCTAACTATATCATTTTCATCAGAAGGATTATTTACATCAGTATGTTGCCATATTTCTGCGACAACACCAAAGTCATTTAAACCTATTAACCTGTGTCTTTCACCTTGTTTTAATGTTATCAAACTCCCCTTTGAAAATACCTTCTTAGGCTGCTCATTATCGTTTTCAGATCTTACAACTGCTACTTCTCCTTCAAAAACTTTCCATATTTCAGATCTTCTAAAATGATATTGCCAAGATAATCTTGATAATGGTTTAACAATTAATATTTTAGGACTTAGTTTAAATCCTTTTGTAATTAAACTCATATCTAAGTTTTCGAAAAAACATTTAATAAACTTATCCGATTGATTCTCATCAATTACTAAGAAACCACCCCAGGGACGATTGAAATCCTTTGAATTAATACGAAATCCTAATTCTTTTACTTTTTTCTCAATATATTCAAACTTATTTTCCATTAATTTCCATTATAGGTTACAAAATTTCTAGGTGTTTCATATAAAACTACCTCAAGCTCTAAATCATCTTTGATATGAGATTTGATAATATCGTATATAAAAATGGAGATGTTTTCAGCAGATGGAATAACACTTTTGAAATAAGGTACATCCAGATTCAAATTTTTATGATCTAGCTCAGATTCAACATGATCCTTAATTATATTTTTTAATATGGATACATCCATCACATAACCCGTTTCGGGATCAATTAAGCCAGTAACACTGACAATTAGCTCATAATTATGACCGTGATAGTTATGATTATTACATTTACCAAATGTGTCGTTGTTTTTTTCATCGCTCCAATTATTGTTATATAATCTGTGTGCTGAATTAAAATGTGCTTTTCTAGAAACTTTTACTTTCATACTATTGACTTATGTATTTATAATATTTTTCAAAAATTATTTTGAACCAAGCCGTGTAATTATGGGGTTGATCTTTAATATTATTTCTAATATCCTCCATACTCATCCATTTCCAGGAATCAACTTCAGAGGAATTAATGACTGGAGAATGATTATATTTCCCAACTATAATATGATCTAACTCATGCTCAGTTAAGCCGTTATCAAAATTAGCTTTATAAATAAAAGATGTTTTTTCAATTAACTCAGTAACAAATCCCATTTCCTCATTCAACCTTCTTTTAGCTGAGAAAATATTTGTTTCACCTTCTCGTTGGTGGCTACAACATGTATTAGTCCATAAACCCGGAGAATGGTATTTGGTCAATGCTCTTCTTTGTAACATTAGCTCTCCTCTATTATTAAAAATAAACACAGAAAAAGCACGATGTAAAACCCCCTTTTCATGAGCCTCTAATTTAGGCATCAAACCAATCTGATTGTCTTGAACATCTACTAATATTACATTATCTTCAATCATAAAGTGCTAAAATAATAACAATTATTTAATATGTATTGTAAATACATGAAAAAGGTTTTAATTGATAAAACTGATCATTGCATAAAGCTTATATTAGCAAAAAAATATCTCAATGAATTTTAATAAAGAAATTAATAGAAGAAGAACTTTTGGGATAATTTCTCACCCAGATGCTGGTAAAACCACTCTTACTGAAAAATTATTGCTTTACGGTGGAGCAATTCAAGAAGCTGGAGCAGTAAAAAGCAATAAGATAAAAAAAGGTGCTACAAGTGATTTTATGGAAATTGAAAGACAGAGAGGTATTTCTGTAGCGACCTCTGTATTAGCATTTGAATATGAGGGAATAAAAATAAATATTTTAGACACTCCAGGGCACAAAGATTTTGCTGAAGATACTTATAGAACACTTACAGCTGTAGATAGTGTAATAGTAGTAATAGATGTTGCTAAAGGAGTCGAAGAACAAACTGAAAAACTTGTGGAAGTTTGCAAAATGAGAAGAATTCCAATTATAGTATTTGTTAATAAATTAGATAGAGAAGGAAAAGATGCTTTTGATCTTTTAGATGAAATTGAATTAAAATTAAAATTAAAAGTATGTCCGCTTAGTTTTCCGATTGGAATGGGTTATGATTTTTCAGGGATTTATAACATTTTTGATGATAAGGTATCTCTGTTAAAAGGAAATGAAATAAAGGTTATTCACAGAAATGAAGTAAAAAATAGTTTAAGTAAAGATTTAAACAATCAATTTATTGAGAATTTAGAATTACTAGAAATGGTATATCCAAAATTTGATAAAAATGAGTATTTAAAAAGTACTATTCAACCAGTATTTTTTGGATCTGCGTTAAATAACTTCGGGGTGGAAGATTTATTACGTTGTTTTATTAATATAGCTCCCATTCCACAGCCAAAGGAGAGTTCAATAAGGATTGTAAAACCCGATGAAGATAAATTTACAGGTTTTGTTTTTAAAATTCATGCTAATATGGACCCAAAGCATAGAGATCGATTAGCGTTCATTAAGATTGTTTCAGGTGAATTTAAAAGAAATACGCCTTACTTACATGTGAGATTATCGAAAAAATTAAAATTCTCTAGTCCAAATGCATTTTTTGCAGATAAAAAAGAAATTGTTGACATATCATATCCTGGAGATATAGTTGGGCTTCACGATACAGGAAATTTCAAAATAGGAGATACTTTAACTTCAGGTGAAAATTTAGTTTACGAAGGAATTCCTAGTTTTTCACCAGAACACTTCAGATACATAAACAATGCTGATCCGATGAAAAGCAAACAACTATCAAAAGGTATTAACCAGTTGATGGATGAAGGAGTTGCACAGCTATTTACATTAGATTTAAATGGAAGAAAAGTCATTGGTACCGTAGGAGCTCTACAATACGAAGTTATTCAATATAGGTTAGAACACGAGTATGGAGCAAAATGTAGCTATGAAAATCTGAATGTATTTAAAGCGTGTTGGGTAGAGTGTAAAAATAAAAAAGGGGAAGAATTTATTGAATTTAAAAGAATCAAACAGAGATATTTAGCTAAAGATAAGAATGGTAATCTAGTGTTTTTAGCAGACTCTGTGTTTTCGTTGAATATGACTATTGAAAAATATCCAAGTATAAAATTTCACAACACATCTGAATTTTAAAACCTAAGCTTCTCCAGTTTGCCCAAAATTAAGTTGAACATTTGGTGGCTGTTGATTTTCTTTAATTTCTCCGTGTTTTTTTTCAAATCTAACTATATTATCATTTAAAGCCTTTGATAAACGTTTAGCATGCTGGGGTGTGATAATAATTCTTGACTTAACCTTATTCTTAGGAGTTCCAGGCATTATACATATAAAATCTAATACAAACTCTGAAACAGAATGATTTATAATAGCAAGGTTAGAATAAGTTCCTTCTGCTATTTTTTCATCTATTTCAATGTTTATATTAGATTTCGATTTGTTATCGTTATTACTCATGAAAAATTATAATTAATTAATATTTAATTCTTCTTCTTTAGCTTTATTAAGTTGTTCAATTTCCTCTTTAGAACCAACTAAAATATCTTCATATTTACGTAATCCTGTTCCAGCTGGAATTCTATGACCAACAATAACGTTCTCTTTTAATCCTTCTAAATTATCAATTCTTCCATTAACAGCTGATTCATTTAAAACTTTAGTAGTCTCTTGGAAAGAGGCTGCAGAAATAAATGATTTTGTTTGTAATGAAGCTCTTGTAATTCCTTGTAAAATAGGAGTAGCAGTTGCCGGACTTGCATCTCTAGCTATAACTAACTTTTTATCTTCTCTTTTAAGGATTGAATTTTCATCTCTCAACTCTCTAGCTGAAATAATCTGTCCAGCTTTCAAGTTTTCAGACTCACCAGAATCTTCAATTACTTTTTTACCAAATATCGCATCATTTTCTTGAATAAAGTCTGATTTATGAGCCAATTGATCTTCTAAAAATATAGTGTCTCCAGAGTCCTGAATCCTCACTTTTCTCATCATTTGTCTAACTACAACTTCAAAATGTTTATCATTAATTTTTACACCTTGTAATCGATAAACTTCTTGAACTTCATTTACTAAGTATTGTTGAACAGCTGAAGGTCCTTTAATGTTTAATATGTCATTAGGAGTTATTGATCCATCCGACATTGGCATACCAGCTTTAATAAAATCATTTTCTTGAACTAGAATTTGATTAGAAAGCTTTACAAGATATTTTTTAATAACACCATTTTTGGATTCCACAATAATTTCACGGTTACCTCTTTTAATTTTTCCAAAAGAAACAACGCCATCAATTGCGCTAACAATAGCAGGGTTAGAAGGATTACGAGCTTCAAATAATTCTGTAACTCTAGGTAGTCCACCGGTAATATCTCCTGCTTTTGCAGATTTTCTTGGAATTTTAACGAGTACTTTACCAATATTTATGTCTTCACCATCATCAATCATTAAATGTGCTCCAACTGGTAAGTTATAAGATCTAATAACATTACCTTTTAAATCATTAATATGTAAAGTTGGAATTAGCTTTTTATTTCTAGATTCTGAAATAACTTTTTCTTGAAAACCAGTCTGCTCATCAATTTCAACTTGATAAGTTAAACCTTGTTCAATATTTTCAAAACTTACTTTTCCAGCAAACTCAGAAATAATAACTCCATTGTATGGATCCCATTGACAAACTAATGTATCAGCTTTAACTTTTTGTCCATTTTTAATGTAAACAAAAGAACCGTATGGAATATTATTTGTACTTAAAACTAGACCTGTCTTGGTATCTACAACTTTTAATTCAGATGTTCTTGAAATAACAACATTAACTTCGTTACCATCATTATCTTTACCTAAAACAGTTTTGAAGTCTTCAATTTCTGCTTTACCAGCAAATTTAGTTACTAATTTATTTTCTTCAGAAATGTTTCCTGCAATACCACCTACGTGGAATGTTCTTAGTGTAAGCTGAGTTCCAGGTTCTCCAATTGATTGTGCAGCTACCACTCCAACAGCTTCTCCTCTTTGTACAATCTTTCCTGTAGCTAAATTTCTACCATAACATTTAGTACAAATACCTTTTGATGCCTCACAAGTTAATGCAGATCGAACATCTACAGATTCAATGGAGGAGTTTTCAATATTAGCAGCAATTTGATCAGAAATGTGTTCTCCAGCTGAAACTAATAATTCTCCAGTAACTGGATCAATAACATCATGTAATGAAGTTCTGCCGACAATTCTTTCTTTTAATTTCTCAACAACTTCTTCATTTTTCTTTAGAGCTGTAACTGAAATACCTCTTAAAGTACCACAATCTTCAGAACTTACTATTACATCTTGGGCTACGTCAACCAACCTTCTAGTTAAGTATCCAGCATCAGCTGTTTTAAGAGCTGTATCTGCTAAACCTTTTCTTGCCCCGTGAGTGGATATGAAATATTCTAAAATTGATAACCCTTCTTTAAAATTAGAAAGAATTGGATTTTCAATAATTTCACCACCTCCAGCATTTGATTTTTTTGGTTTAGCCATTAATCCTCTCATTCCTGTTAATTGACGAATTTGCTCTTTAGATCCTCTTGCTCCAGAGTCAAGCATCATATATACAGAATTAAACCCTTGCTGATCTTCTCTAATTCTCTTCATAGATAACTCAGTTAGCTCTGCATTAGTAGAAGTCCAAATATCAATAACTTGATTGTATCTTTCATTGTTAGTTATTAATCCCATATTATAGTTAGCCTTGATAGCGTCAACTTCTTTATTAGCTTTAGCTATCATAGTATGCTTTTCTGGTGGTATAATAATGTCACCTAAACTAAATGATAATCCACCTTGGAATGCGAATTTATAACCCAATGTTTTAATTTCATCAAGAAATGCAGCAGTTTCAGGAACACTTGTAACCTTTAGTATATCTCCAATAATATCACGCAGAGATTTCTTTGTTAATACCTCGTTAATATATCCAGCAACTGCAGGAACTTTTTCATTAAACAGAACTCTTCCAACTGTAGTTTCAATTATTTGATTTACTAACTCATAATTTTCGTTATAGTCTTCAGTTTTTACTTTAATTGAAGCGTTTAAGTCAACTCTTTTTTCATTGTAAGCTATAATAACTTCTTCAGGTGAGTAAAATGTTAAGCCTTCTCCAACAACTTTAACATCTTTGGTAGATGTTTTTAGTTTGGTCATATAATATAAACCTAAAACCATATCCTGTGAGGGTACAGTAACAGGTGATCCATTTGCAGGATTAAGTATGTTATGGGACGCAAGCATTAATAGCTGCGATTCTAGAATCGCTTCAGGGCCTAAAGGCAAATGAACAGCCATTTGATCACCATCAAAATCAGCATTAAAAGCTGTACAAACAAGTGGGTGTAATTGGATAGCTTTACCTTCAATTAATTTTGGCTGAAATGCTTGAATTCCAAGTCTGTGTAAAGTTGGAGCTCGATTTAAAAGAACTGGATGTCCTTTTAAAACGTTTTCTAATATATCCCAAACAACTGGTTCTTTTTTATCAATAATTTTTTTGGCTGATTTTACAGTTTTTACAATACCTCTTTCAATTAATTTTCTAATTACAAAAGGCTTGTAAAGTTCAGCAGCCATATTTTTTGGAATTCCACACTCGTATAACTTTAATTCTGGACCAACAACAATTACCGATCTAGCTGAATAATCAACTCTTTTACCTAATAAATTTTGACGGAATCTACCTTGCTTTCCTTTAAGAGAATCTGAAAGTGATTTTAAAGGTCTGTTTGAATCTGTTTTAACCGCAGAAGATTTTCTAGTATTATCAAATAAAGAATCAACAGATTCTTGTAACATTCTTTTTTCATTTCTTAGAATGACTTCTGGAGCTTTAATCTCAACTAATCTTTTTAGTCTATTATTTCGAATTATTACTCTTCTGTACAAATCATTTAAATCAGAGGTTGCAAATCTACCACCGTCTAATGGAACTAATGGTCTTAGTTCAGGTGGGATGACAGGTATTGCCTTCATTATCATCCACTCAGGTAAATTTTCTCTATTTAGATTAGCCTCTCTAAAAGATTCGACTACTTGTAATCTTTTAAGTGCTTCTGTTTTTCTTTGCTTTGAGGTCTCAGTATTTGCTTTATTTCTGAGTTCAAATGACAACTCATCTAAATCAATTCTGGATAACAATTCAATTAAACACTCTGCACCCATTTTAGCAATAAATTTTTCAGGGTCTGAGTCATCTAAATATTGATTTTCCTGAGGGAGGGCATCCATTATATCTAAATACTCCTCTTCTGATAAGAAATCCATCTTTTTCAATGACTCACCTTCTGCGTTTACTGCAGCTGCTGGTTGAATTACTACATATCTTTCGTAGTAAATAATCATGTCAAGTTTTTTGGATGGTAATCCTAACAAGTAACCAATTTTATTAGGTAAAGATCTAAAGTACCATATATGTGCAACAGGTACAATAAGATTTATATGACCTACTCTTTCTCTTCTAACTTTTTTCTCAGTAACTTCAACTCCACATCTGTCACACACTATTCCTTTATACCTAATTCTCTTGTATTTTCCACAGGCACATTCATAATCTTTTACAGGTCCAAAAATTCGTTCACAAAACAATCCATCTCTTTCCGGCTTGTGAGTTCTATAATTGATAGTTTCAGGTTTTAAAACTTCTCCTCTAGAATCAGATAAAACTGATTCAGGTGAAGCTAAACCTATTGATATTTTATTAAACTTAATTACTGGGTTATCTTGTTTTCTTGCCATAATAATGGGTGTCTAAATGATAAAATATTTTATTTATTCTTCTAATCTAATGTCTAGTCCTAAACCTTTTAATTCATGCATTAATACATTAAAAGATTCTGGTAAGCCTGGTTTAGGCATTGGATCTCCTTTAACGATAGCTTCATAAGTTTTTGCTCTACCTATAACATCATCAGATTTAACAGTTAGAATCTCACGAAGCGTACTAGACGCTCCATAAGCTTCAAGAGCCCAAACTTCCATTTCACCAAATCTTTGTCCACCAAATTGAGCTTTACCACCAAGGGGTTGTTGGGTGATTAGAGAGTATGGACCAATAGATCTAGCATGCATTTTGTCGTCTACCATATGTCCTAATTTCAACATGTAAATAACTCCTACTGTAGCAGGTTGATCAAATCTATCACCTGTACCACCATCATATAAATAAGTATGTCCAAATCTTGGAATACCAGCTTCGTCTGTTAATTCATTAATTTGGTCTATAGTAGCACCATCAAATATTGGTGTTGCGTACTTTCTTCCTAAGTTTTGACCGGCCCAACCTAAAACAGTTTCATATATTTGTCCAATGTTCATCCTGGAAGGTACTCCTAACGGATTTAAAACAATATCAACAGGTGTTCCATCTTCTAGAAATGGCATATCTTCTTGCCTTACGATTCTAGCTACAATACCTTTATTTCCATGACGTCCAGCCATTTTATCACCGACTTTCAGCTTTCTCTTTTTAGCAATGTAAACTTTGGCCAACTTAATAATTCCAGCTGGTAATTCATCACCTACAGAAATTGTAAATTTTTCTCTACGAAGTGAACCTTGCATGTCATTTTCTTTGATTTTATAATTATGAATAAGTTCTGAAACAAGCTTATTTGCTTTGTCATCCATTGTCCATTTGCCCATTGTTAAGTGTGCATAATCATCAACTGAATTTAACATTTTAAGTGTGAATTTTTTTCCTTTTGGAAAAACATCTTCTCCGAGATCATTCGAAATTCCTTGTGCAGTTTTACCAGATAATATAGAGAATAATTTTTCAATTAAAATTTGTCTTAAATCTTCAAACTTGATATCAAATTTATCTTCTAACTCTTTAATATCGATTTTATCTTGAGCTCTTTTTCTTTTGTCTTTAACAGCTCTTGAAAATAGTTTCTTATTTATTACTACACCATTAAGTGACGGAGAGGCTTTTAATGAAGCATCTTTCACATCTCCAGCCTTATCACCAAAAATTGCTCTTAACAACTTTTCTTCAGGAGTTGGGTCACTTTCACCTTTTGGAGTTATTTTACCAATTAGTATGTCCCCTGGCTTAATTTCTGCACCAATACGAATCATTCCATTTTCATCTAAATCTTTTGTAGCTTCTTCTGAAACATTAGGGATATCGTTAGTTAATTCTTCATTACCAAGTTTAGTGTCTCTTACATCAAGTGAATATTCATCAATATGAATAGATGTAAAAACATCATCTCTTACAACTTTTTCAGAAATTACTATTGCATCTTCAAAATTATATCCTTTCCACGGCATAAAAGCAACTTTCATGTTTCTTCCTAAGGCTAACTCTCCTTTTTGGGTAGCATATCCTTCACATAAAACTTGATCTTTCTTTACTTTATCACCTTTTGA
>Ga0206679_10002899_pt1 | contig 13433 bp, 5 predicted proteins | sample M110012015metaG_FD_155464 | JGI IMG/M metagenome (GOLD analysis project Ga0206679, IMG submission 155464) | Ammonia-oxidizing marine archaeal communities from Monterey Bay, California, United States - M1 100m 12015 | ecosystem: Environmental > Aquatic > Marine > Intertidal zone | place: USA... | reverse complement strand
TGCAACTTTGTTTTCTGTATTTTCATCCACCGAATCTGCATCTTCAGTACTTGTTTTTGGACTAACTTTGCCTTTAGCGCCTGGCGGACCTCTGCTAGGAGTTGCCTTTCCTGGTGGGCCTCTGCTTGGAGGTTTTGCTGACTGTCTATCGGAATCTCTACTCGGAAGGTTTCTCGCTGGACTCTTCTTTGGAGTGTTTCTAAAGGATGACATAAAGTCATCTTCATCATCATCATCGTCGAACCAGTCCTCATCATCTTCGTCGAAATCATAATCATCATCGCCACGTACCAATCTCATAATGATTACAATGACTACTAATAACCCGATTACACCCCCAATGATACCAATAAACGCCGTCTTAGAAATACCCATTATAGTTGAAGAGGAATCAGTATCAGCTACTATTTGTTTAGGACAGCCATCATCATACCCATCTACACCTTTGTGAACATCTATGCAGATATCATAGAAATCAAAGACGCCATCATTATCACTATCATATTCAGTAGCGTGACAACCATACTCATTTACTTCAAGTTTCATATTTGGATGCGTATCTGGGCAAAGGTCTGGATTAGTTCCTGAGGCATTATCTCCATAGCCATCTGAATCCCTATCTTCCCATTGTGTTGGATTATCGCGCAGAGATGCTGGTTCAAATTGATCTCTCCATCCATCGCCATCATCATAGCAACCAAGGAAATCCTCGAAAGACAAACCATGCTCTTCAGGACATTCATCTGCATTTTCGCCGAGTAAATTATCACCATATCCATCCCCATCTTTGTCGTGCCATTGTGTGGCATCCAATGGGAAAGCGTCGCCAGTTTGATTTTCTCTTAGCCCTGTTGTGGAGTTAAGTGAGAAGGTATAATTTCCCATCCATCCATCGCCATCAAGGTCTGTATCTAATGCAGTCTCATCTATACATCCAAACTCATCTACTGGGAAACCTATTGGCGTATCTGAACATTGATCGTCATTATTCATAATGCCGTCTGAATCATCATCTTTTTGTGAATCCCCACAGCCATTTGCATCTGCAGCCTCTCCAACTGGAGTGAATGGACAAAGGTCTACTGGGTCAAACACACCATCATCATCGGTATCTGTTGTTTGTTGGGTTTGGCTACAACCATAGACATCTACGACCTCCCCAAAGACAGTATCTTGGCATTGGTCGACATCATTCATAACACCATCTTGGTCATCATCCAATTGATTTTGAGCACAACCGTTAGCATCGACTTCTAAGCCAAAATCTGTATTTGGGCAAATGTCAAAATCATCATAGACAGAATCAAGGTCAACGTCTTCTGCATTGATTAGAGGACAGCCCATTCCATCTGTACCATTGAAAAATCCGAAAACGGTTGGACATAAATCTCCTTCAAAGCCCTCTAATTCATCTCCAAACCCATCGCCGTCAGTATCATACCACTGGGTCTTTTCCAAAGGGAAATCATCGAGTGAATCCATCCAGCCATCACCATCTATATCTGGACAGCCAGGGTGTGGTTTTGTTGAATTGCCCCATTGCCCCACACAGCCATCTAATACAAGTCCTGCAGCATTTGTGCCATTGTAAAAACTCGTCCATTGGTCTGGATAGCCATCAAAATCACTATCGATTGCCGCTACAATCTGATTAGGGAAGTAATCGGGGTTTGTGGCTCCCTGTGAATTATTATCACCGTATCCATCACCATCAGAATCTGCCCATTGAGTTGAATCATTTTCCCAAACATCGGCACCACGTGATACATTCCATTCAAGGAATGTCCCCAATTCTGAAGGATTACTTGCTCCGTCACCATCGCTATCAAGGCAACCAAATCGGTCACGCCAAGAAGAGCCCCAATCCCATGGACAGTTATCTCCACTTATTGGGTCTGAATCATTATCGCCCCAACCATCGCCATCATAATCTTGGTATTGGCTTGGATTGTAAGGGAATAAATCCCCCGGTGCTGCGGAAGGGTCTAGCCATGTTGTGCAACAATCAGGACCATAATTATCTGCATATCCATCATTATCTGTATCTTTAGATTGTTTCCAATTGGTTGAAAATTCATCGCCCAAATAATAACTTCCATCATTATCTGACCAACCATCTTGGTCCACATCAATACATCCTTGTCGGTCTATCCATGAAGTACCTCCAACATCTGTACATTCGTCTACTGAATCTGAATATCCGTCATTATCAAAATCACTACATCCCTTTTCAAAGAAAGAGGAAGGCCCTGAAACTGTAGGGCAACTGTCAAATGAAGGACCCAAATTATTGTCTCCATAATTATCACCGTCACTATCATTCCATTGATTACCCAGAGTTGGTAATGAATCTAATAAGTCGAAAATCAAATCTCTATCTTGATCGGAATATAACCTCAATAAATCTACATCATTGTTGATAGTGTCCCAAATGGATAGAATAATTGTCCCATTAGAATCAATATCTGCATCTATGGAATTACCCGTACTAATATCTCCAAAAGACATGCTCATCCAAGGCGCTGGGCCACCATTGATTTGGTGTTTTGATAAAGAGTTCCATGTTAGTAAATTGCTGGTTGGCTCACTGGTTAATATGACATAGTGGTCATCAAGTTCTACTAAATCCCATGCTCCGGTTGATGATGAAGGCGGTTGTGTAGCCATTGTTGTCCAATTGCCTTCTTCGTCTTCAACATAGATTACATCACTATTTCCATTTCCTCTTATCGCCATAGTTGCAGTTGTAGTGACTTCTAAATCCACTTGATAATCATTAATCCCGCCCTGTGGTTGTGGTAGTGTTGGAATTGTCCAGTTACTCTCATTCCACATACTCTTGAAGAGCGAAAGGGTCCCAGAGTTTGTAATTGAAGTGATATACAAATAACCATCATCTGATAATTCAATTTCAATATCAGAAGATAAATCTGTTTCGGATTGAAGAACGGTGGATGATATCGCGGTTCCATTCCAAATCCATTGACTCAAATTAGAGTTTATTCCATCAGACTCAATCAGTGCTATTGCCAATGAACCATTTGGCAATAATACCGTTGGGTGGTCCAAACTTACTGCATCACCTACATCTCCAATAGTTGTTAATGACCAAGAACCAATCTTTGTAGCCAATTCAAGACTATTATCCGATGTATCTCTATAAATTAAATTTGTATTATTATTTGAATCTACGATAACTGATATCTCAGAGTCTAATGCAATTGAACCCCTAACCATTTCATGCGTCCAAGAAGATTCACCCTCAAGACTAACGAAAATTTGATTTCCTGTTCCCGAAGTATATGCGAGATGTTGTCGGCCTTGTTCATCTAATGTACTTCCAAGATATTGCCCCATTGTCCCAAGGGTTACCAACTCATTATCAACTGCAGAATAGGCCGATGCAGTGTGATAGACAATTCCATTTACTGCATCACTAGTGAGGATAATTGGCCTTCCTGCATTTGAAACAGCATATTCAACAGTTGTGTTGTTTTCATTTGATGATGTGATTAATTGATCTAACCACACACCTATTGGACTGCCGTCATTAGCATGTTCTAATTTGTGTAGTTGAGTAGAGTTTTCAACAACCATTGTCAACAACATGCTCGTTTCACCCGATGCTGCTGCTGCGAGAGTCAACGATGACAACTCGCCTTGATATGTGAATTCGGTTGCTTCCCAATCCCTTTCAGATAAGATATGATAATCAACTCCATATGATGCTCCGCGGTTTGCATTTCTTTTACTGAGAATCAATTCATTCAGACCGTCACCATTCAAATCTGCAGCAGAAGCAATTGATACACCGAATTTTTCTCCACTATTGCCCTGTACAATCGTCTGTACATCACTTCTAAAACCAGCAGCTGAACCTAAGACTAACTTGACAATTCCATTCTTCAATGCGCCATCTTCAACGACTAGCATATCGTCAAATCCATCCTCATTAACATCGCCAGCACTGCGCAATGCATATCCCATTCTTGAATTAGGTGCATCTCCTACAATTGTGTAATCTGGTACACCTCCACTAATTCCATTCGCTGAACCATAGTAGACCCATACTTTACCCGCTTGATAAATAGTAGTTCCATTGAATATTTCAGAGAATACTAATTCATCATATCCGTCACCATTAATGTCCGAAATAATTTCAGTTTGCCATCCCATCAAACGACCTTGTGATAATGATTCGATATATGCATCGGGTGTACCATTAAATCCAGAAATTGAACCATAGAATATTTCGATTGAGGAATACCCTGTTGGGTCTGATTCAGAATCGGTATTGGCGATTACCAAATCCGCAAAGCCATCTCCGTTAAGGTCTCCACCACTTGCTAATGCTCTCCCAAATAAATTACCATTTTTACTTTGGCTGATATTTCTATCTAAAGTTAATGCCGATGAATTTCCTAAATAGATACTAACTTTGCCATTAATTGTAACATCGGGTGGCCCTGCTATTGTTTGGGACCAATTTCTTGAAACGGCAGCTAATTCAAAATCACCATCAAAATCACAATCGTTAATCGATTCAATTTTCCATCCAAATGCATCTCCAATAGAACCGCTTTGAGTCCACCAAGATGAATTGTTAAGGCCATTGCTCTCTCCGAGGAATATATCGATTTTGCCATTGTCATGTGATGTGTTATTCGATACATCAAATCCTGGTGAACCCAATGCTAAATCATCATATCCATCGCCATTATAATCTCCAACAGCAACACCAGATGATAATTTGTCATATGCTGAAGTACCATTTATCACAATATCTGCTTCTCCTGTATTTGGACCTAATGCTGAGCCAAAGTAAATTGTCACTTGTCCATTTTCAATTAATCCATCACTACTTGCAGAAGGGTTTGTGTATGCCAAGTCATCAAAACCATCAGCATTGAAATCACCAACCAATAAATCCGCTTCAATAATATCTTCTGGCCCTGCAATAACCCATTTTTCTTGTGTATCAATTCTGCCATCGTCTTGGCCGGAAAGTGAACGAAGCAGTTGAACTGTGGTAGTATCTCCATCAGCGACTGATGTTGCGATCTGTTCAACTAAATTTGAATCTAATCCCATTCCTATCATTTGGCTCAAATTGCTATCCCTATACAGTACACGATTCTCTTGGATGCCATTTTCTATTCTGATCAAATGTACTTCGCCGTCTGTTGGCAAGGTGTACAAAATATGAGTTACTTCGTCTGAATCAATTGATAACTCAAAATCTATTCCAACTGGTCCATTATCGATGAGTGCCGTTTGCCATCTAGTTCCAGAATAATTTACTTGCCACAATTGTCCTTCTGTATTTCGATATAATCCCCATTCTAAGTCTTGTGAAGTTTTTGATAGTTCCAAGTGTGTTGCATTAGCATCTTCAATTATTGTTCGTGTATGCCATGAAGTTGAAGTATATACGGCTGATTCTTGAGCGATTCTGGCCATTTTTAGATCGTTTCCATCAACATATAACAACTGATATCTGCCATTATTTGTCACAGAAAGTGCACAATCCACCAAAGTTGATTGATTAGATGCTGGTGTAACCGAATCGACTAATGAACCATCCCAATTACCGTTTAGATAACGGCCAGCCACACGAATATTACCTTCAACTGTTGACCAGCAGAAATTAAGTTTCTCTCTCCCAGTTATCACAACATCTGGAGTTCCTGGTGTTTCATTGGTGTAATTTTCCCAAAGCGGCTGGTTATTCAGCGCTTCACTTCTCCAAATATCCAATGCTGATTCACTTCTTACATTTGCTCCAAGAAGTCCATCGAAATCAATTGTAGTGTCAGCAAAATCATGACCATATCCATTTGAAAAGGGCACTATTGAAGTACCCATTACAGGTTCTTGTGGCAACAATAATTCTTCCTCAATCGCCACATTGGAAAGAATCGGAGTCAAAATTTGCGCAAGGAAAAAGAACGCGAGAAGCACCGATTTAATTGGCAAAGACTTGCTATTCGCATCCGACATAGCATCATGACGACACCTATCCTTCTAAACGCTTCTCGCTATTTGACCACTTTGACCCCCATAGGGGGTCATGGCAACAGAACTCAAAATACCAAGAATCCATAGATGTATTTGACAATGAAGAGCACATGGGCTACTTCATGCAGGGTGCAAATATTCTCATCGCTGCCGATGGAACATGGCCGAGGAAAGCAATTTGGAAACCATTGGTTGACAATTGTCAAATCGTAATAGCGTGCGATGGAGCAATTGTTCAATTATTGCAAAATGACATTATTCCAGACTATGTTATTGGAGATTTAGATTCGATTCCAAGTGAAATAATAGAATCTCAAATAAAATCATTGGATATCACTGTAATCCCGATGCTAAATCAAAACTCAAGTGACTTGTCTAAGGCGCTAAAATATTGTCAAAATCTCACTGCAAAAAGAATTGATGTCATCGGCGTTGAAGGTGGAAGATTAGATCACCAAATCGGGGCATATTTTTCTCTATGTGAACAGAACTCAAATGCTATTTTACATCTTGACGAATGGAGCATAAGATTAGTCATGGAAGAGGGTTTAACCATACATTCTATAGAAAAGGGCAAGAACATTTCATTATTCGCAATTGGTTCTGTGGAAGACGTCAATATCAGTGGTGTAAAGTGGCCACTAATTATGAAACAATTAACAGCGGGAACTAATGGTTTACACAATGAATCTACTGGAGAAAAAATTCAAGTTTCACATAGCGGTGGAGATTTGTTATTATTGGTGGAACGCTGAAAGAATTAGGGTAAATATTCTCTAATCATTTCTGAATAACTTCCTTCTCCATCCCATTGTTGTGCAAACAAGTCAATTCTTGCTTTCTCCAGAGTTTCCTCAAATCCTCCGACATCTTCAATCAGCCCTAGTTTGTAAGCTGCTCTTGGAGTATATCCTGGGAAAAAATTCCTCCATGTAAATGGTATTCTGCCCGGCGTCACTTTATTGACAAGGCCAACGATTGAAGTATTACATGTAGTAGTTAGTGAGTTGTAAAATTCAGGAGATTTTCCTAACTGATTCAATCTATGTGCCAGACTGAATAGCATTTTTTTATCCTTACCAGGTGGTGTAATTGCCCTAAACATATAATCCACATTCTTACGACCATTTGTTCGAAGACCCATAATGTCACTCTCAAGACCAACCAGCAAATACAATTCATAGTTTCGCCATAATCCATCCCATGGGTGATATCTTTGACCGACGACCCTTCTTGTTTCAAACGAGAAAGATAGACAGATTCCATCGGTGAATTCAATGGTTACGAATGTATGTGCTAAACCTGTTATTGAATGAAAATGGTCAACAACAAACCAGATATCCTTGATCTCTTCAGAATCAACCGTAATCTCATCAACCCAATTTTCATCATAATCCTTGGTTGTGCGCCAGAAAAAATCTCTCACATTTTTGAATGTTATTTTTGTTCCATCAATAATTGCTTCACCATGAAATTCACAATCAGAGCGCCAATCGGCTTCCAATTTCGGCTTGCGAAGCCTGATAACAAACGTCCAAACGTAAATTATTCTAAGAATAATCAACGCCACCAATAGGCCAAAAATAGAGATCCCTAATTGTATTGGGTCATCAAATAACTGTTCCATCAATAAATTCACCACCGATGCCAGACTCGCAATTCTTGGTCCCACCAATCCATCGCTCCATCGGTATGCTGCCTCCACAAGACACCATTATCATCCATTGTTGTAGGCAATCCTTCTGTGTCTGGTGAACCATCTGCTAGTATTTGTGGCTCTGGGCCAAGATTTGGTAGTTCTAACATTTCAGGACCCTCTTGAACACGTACTAGAATTATGTACACCAATACGCTGACAATTAAGCCTAATGCACCTATTGAAAACCAACCTACTGACTCTGTAGGGGTTTGTTCTCCCTTTGAACGAGAAGGCAGTGATTTTTCTTCTTCAACTGTTAATTCATCGGCAGGTAATCTAACCAAATTGATTCCTTCAATTGTTGAAATGCGTTCATTATTTATCACTTCAAGTGAAATCAAATGAACTCCGGCAGATAGTGCTGAACAATCAAATTCACTTCCATTAGCCTGTGCAATTACTTTGCCTTGAATCCTCCAAATCTTTTCGAATGGCTCAAAATCAACAACGACCATATTGACTTCCATTTCTACATTACAAGGAATATCTGTTGAATTATAATTTCCATTTGCTATTAGAGAGAAGGCTGGGGCTTCTCTATTGTGAATAGTCAAATTGAGCCACGATTCAGCTGTTTGACCTAAACCATTGCGATATGATTCCTTTAATTGATATTCACCAGCAGGCCAATGTGAACAATCCAATGTTGGTTGATCATCCAAGACCGTAAATGGCGCTCCCGAGAAAGTTCTTGTGCCAATCGCATCATAGCGAGGTCCTGTTTCATCTGAAAAATTCCTTTTAATCAAGCATTCATCGCCTGTTTCAATCCAAGGAGGGGCGCTGAGCTGCAAATTAATTCTAGGTGTTTTCAATGCCGGAACCAGTGAATATGTTGGAAGTTGGTAAGTCATGAAAACATTACCTTCAGCATTAACAAATTGTAGAGATAGACTATGCTCTCCACTCGCCCAAGCATCATACATTAAGCTGGCATTTGTTTGACCTGTGAAGGATAATGTGACACTTTCAACAACCTGCTTGTCTTTGTAATCGCCTAATAGTCTAAGTTCCATATCAGTCCATTCTCTAGTTGTATTAACCATTATTACAATGCGAATCGCATCGGTCTCTCCATCTTGATTGAGGTCCAGTGTGTCATTTCTCAATGCGACAATGGTTATTCCTTCATCTATCAACATCTGTTCTTCCCAAGAAATGCCAGAATCTTCTGCACTTGCGATGCTACCATTTTGAGGAACCAAAATAGTTGCGAATAATATTGCGATAATTAACAATGAATACTTTGTATCACGCATCATTTTCACCTCCTACATCTGGCATTGGCAATTCTGGAAATGTTCCGTCAGGATTGAGAGGTGGTAGTTCTGACAATGGTATCATTCCATCAGGAATTATTTCTTCACCTTCTCCGGCGAGCAATGAAATCTCTTCATCACTTACCTTTGCATTGAACAATTCATCTCCCAATTCTTGATTCTCCCTACTAACTCGAACGGCAAGAGCAGCTGCTGCACCGATAATGAATCCTAAGCCAATCACGAGGTAGGTCAGCCAAGATGCTGCTGGGTCTTCACCCATAATTGCTATCGCCGCTGCATATTCTCCATATTCATTTGACCAGCCATCTCTATTGCTATCTATACAGCCTTGCACATCTCTCTTAGACAATCCATAAACTTCCGGACAATCATCACGTAGAGCCCCTAATGGGACATCACCAAAACCATCGCCATCGCTGTCTTTCCATTGCAAGGCTTCGGTAGGGAAAGCATCAGCATGACCGTGCGGATGTGCCTTCCAATTATCGGTTGGATCGCTCCAACCATCTCCATCAGTATCTCGGCACCCTAATCTGTCAAGAAGAGAAGTACCTCTAGTCTCTGGGCAAGCATCACCGCGGTTACCAAATTCATCATCTCCATATCCATCGCCATCAGAATCTCTCCATTGTGTTGGTTCATGAATGAAAGCGTCGCCTAAATCAGACCAACCATCGCCATCGGTATCTGGACAACCCCATCTATCTCCGCCCGCAATAGGGCCAAGTGAAGTTCCGGCTGAATCAACACATGCATCTGCGGTGGTTCCAAGTGGGTTATCGCCTCTATTGTCACCATCAATATCGTGCCATTGTGTGTCATCGTATGGCCAAGCATCTGCTGTGCCGCCAGGACTTGCCAACCAGTGTACTGTCGGGTCAGACCAACCATCTCCATCATAATCAGGACAGCCCCATCTATCCATTGTTGAGGACCCTTCGGTAGTGCGGCATGAATCCCCTCGATAGGCTTCTCTCCAAGATTGCCCATCAAAGAATTCTAAATTATCTCCAAAACTATCATCATCGCTATCAAACCATTGAGAACGATCGTCTGGGAATGCATCTGCAAATCCTGCGGGATGTGAAATCCAATCATTGGTTGGGTCTGAATAACCATCCATGTCGGAATCCCTACATCCACGTCGATCAAAGTGTGAAATCCATCCGGATTCTACTTCTTCGGCAGTTGAATAAACACATACATCGCCTTCAAAGCCAGTGAAATTATCACCATAACCGTCCCCATCTGTATCTCTATATTGTGAGTTCACAAATGGGAAATCATCTACTTGAGTTGCTCCATATGTTCTGTTGTCTCCCCATCCATCTCCATCGGTATCGCGCCACTGAGTAGGGTTATCGGAGAAATCATCCACCAATTTTGCACCTTCGGAATGATTGTCACCCCATCCGTCAAAATCCCTATCACTCCATTGGGTAGGCTCGTCAACAAATGCATCTGAGCCATTCATTATCGTCCAATTTTCATCACCGTTTGACCAACCGTCGCCATCATTATCTGGGCATCCAAAACGGTCTTGGTTTGAGTATCCTGATATGAATGGGCAAGCATCAGGAGTTGTTGTGTTGATTAACCACTGACCGATACCCCATTGAGATCTAGATAGGTTCCATGAGTCATCATGCCAATTATCTCCAAAGCCATCTGCATCGGTATCATTCCATTGGGTGTTATCGTAAGTAAAAGCATCTGCTGCACCGATTGGGTGGGCAAACCAAGCACTAATGCCATTCAATGCACCTGGGTCTTCATCAGAAAAACCATCTCCATCGGAATCAAGACATCCGAATCTATCAAGATTTGAATAACCTCGACTAAAGGGGCAGTGGTCTCCTTCATTACCCTCAAAATTATCACCATAGCCATCATTATCTGTATCTAACCACTGAGTTGGGTCTGCGGCAAATGCATCAGCACCATTTTGCACACCCCATCCTGAATCGGAATCAGACCATCCGTCACCATCACTATCAGTGCATCCATTACGGTCATTGGTTGAAGTTCCGACCAAATCTACACAATCATCTTCCGTATCATAAAATCCATCTTCATCTGTATCCCTATTTGCTTTGTCAATCGATGGGTTAAGAGTATAATCTACTCCATCATTACACCAACTATTTTTGCCAACTATTTTGACATAAACAAAGCCTTGGGCCGGTACAGTTGTGCTAAGTGAAGCAGATGAACCGGCATCGCTCATCGCTTGGCTAGCGACTTGTGAACCTGATGAATCGTGTAGAGAAAAGTCAGCTTCCCAACCATCACCAGGGCACCACCATGCCGCATTATTCATAGAACCTGTAAAACCGATTTGAACAATGTCACCCATGAAAGCACTAATCTTCCACCAATCTGTTGAATCTGTGGGGGAACATCCATCATCACTGCAGACATATCCATTGGAAGATACACCATCGGAAAGTGGCGCAGATGCTTGTAATGTGTCATCTGCAGAAGCCATTGGGAAAAAACTGAGCAGCATCGCGGTCAAGCCGAGAACCAATACCCGCCTTGCCAACATGCCCCTCCATAGGAGGGGCTACCTATCAATATCCCCCCGTTCAATGTTAAGTTGATATACCCAAAATTTACTCATCGGGAGAAATATTTGGCGCTGTCTTCAAGAATTTTAAGACCTTTGAAACATGCTTCTTAACTGCAAATTGTGAATTGAAAATATAGCGGATAAAGCCCCTTTCATCAACAACAAATGTCACTCTTTTTGGAATCAATCCAAGAGTGTTTCCAAGATCCATTTCTCGATGCAGTCTTGCTTTCTTATCCGATAACAAGGAGTATGGTAATTGATGGTCGCATTGGAATTCTTTATGCGATTCTGTTCCTTCTGAAGATATTCCAATTATCTGACAATTCAATGCTGCAAAAGATTCATGGTATTTTGCAAATGTTGCTGCTTGAATAGTACATCCTGGAGAATTATCTTTGGGATAGAAAAAAATGACACTCCACTTGCCAATCAAGGAATTATTTGAAATGTCATTACCATCTTCATCTTCCAAAGAAAATTCAGGAAATCGTTGATTCAACCAGCGCTTTTTTATTTGATTCAAATAAACACCTCAGCAAGTTTCTGGTCTAACGATTGCAATGATTTCACAAGGATTCAAGAAAGGCATTTCCATGCTTGCTTCTTCTTCTGGAATTATTACATCGTGGCTTGCAGACATATCTCCTCGAATGAATTTAATGTAGCGTTGTTCTTCATTTTCTTCAAATGGATGAAGCCCTACATTTTCTTGGTATGCTATTCCCATCCAAGAACCATCTGGTGACATTACAGTTTCAAAGAAGTCGTGTAAAGCGTGGGTATCGCCGCTACTTTCCTCATAGGCAGTAACTGTATGGAGTGGAGTTGGGTCAACGATTCTGTAATCCCAGACATCTCCTTCTTGTGGGTCTTTCAAAGCACCAGCATAAAGGAACCATTCCTTGCCAGCAGTATATCCGTCTTCACTATTATTTTGGTCAAAGTCAAGACCATAAAAGGCAATACTAACTACATTTTCTTCAGTAATTGAAACGAAAGGATACATGTTTATTCCTCTTTCAAATCCAGTATTATTCCATGTAGTGAAATTAGTTCCATTATCATATGAAACCGCTACACGCATTTCCCAAGGACCTGTATTTCCATTTGGACAATCTGCCCAAGTAACAACAACCATTCCGCCTTCATTATTGTTGACTACAGGATAACCTTCTGGGCAATTTCCTTCTCTTGGGCCAACATCAAATGGTGCTGCCCATGAACCATCGCTTGGACCTGGCCCTGTACCTCTACCATAATCATCGCTAATTCTTATTTGTACAGTTCCGGAGTTTGAATCAGCATCTTCTTGAGCAACGAAAACATATGGGCCTGCTTTTTGACTAGAAATAGTTGACCAACCACCTGGCATTGAATAGCATTGTGAAAATGAATTACCGCCATTTTCTGAATGATAATACCAGTAACGTCCAACATCTAAGGTACATTCTGGAGGTGAAGCACCTGAATTTCCAAGATAGTGAATGATACCATCTCCTTGTGCAGCAACCCAAGGTCGGTCATCTGCAGCCATTGTATTCATTCTTTGACAAGTTGAAGGAGATTCGTAGACATTTCCACCATCAGAGAACTTGTGCCACCAGTTATCTTCCAAAGTAGTATCAAGATAGTAGACCATATCATTTTCATCAACTGCGATATCTCCTTCATCACCAAGACATTCAGAACCTGCGCCAGTAAATGTGCCAACTACTGAATTTGCTAAGTTTCCAGGAGTTGGATTGAAATTATCACCATGACTCCATGTTTCACCATCATCGTTAGAAATCCAAAACCATGAAGCCCAATAATCCCAAGAAGTCATTTGACCATCTTGACACGCATACCATGAATCAAC
>Ga0206679_10002897_pt1 | contig 13435 bp, 10 predicted proteins | sample M110012015metaG_FD_155464 | JGI IMG/M metagenome (GOLD analysis project Ga0206679, IMG submission 155464) | Ammonia-oxidizing marine archaeal communities from Monterey Bay, California, United States - M1 100m 12015 | ecosystem: Environmental > Aquatic > Marine > Intertidal zone | place: USA... | reverse complement strand
TGACCAATTCGCTCGATTTCGCGCTGTTGTCGCTGGTCGGCACAGCCTGCAGTGTCATCGCTTTCTTCCCCGCATTCGGCCCAAAAGCCAGTCGGTAAGCTACCGAAGCACCTATGATGCCGTACATGGCATCGTCTTCCTCAGGTACCAGATCCAGATACTCAGACTCGGCATCCCGGTACAGATACCCTGCCCACTCAAGATGCCGGGAAACACGTTTGGCAATCTTGTACGTGATGTAATCCAGGTCTTCCTTAGTATTTATTCTTTGGCTGAGAACAAGTGTCTTTGCCCGCTGGCGCAGCTTTATGACAAGAAGAGTGACACAGAGAAGCTCATCGGACTCAAATGCCAATTTGGTGAATTCACGTGCAGTGATTAAGGACTAGCGTTCTCTTCTGCGCCAACTTGGGTATGTAGCCGGATGCTTTAACCTGGCTATATATGAATATGTTAATCTGAAACCTTTCGGGTGAGGGCTCCAAAAATAATGCAATACTCTGATATTTTTCTGGGGTTTCTTACAATCGCGCTTGCGCTGCAAGTTCAATCAGAAGAAGCTCCTGCTGCGTTTATCATGGGTAATGGTAGTAAGGACTAGATTAAGACAGAGAGCATAAGCCGAGACGGTAAGATAGTGACTCTCAATGAAGTATATATTGATGGCGATGGCTAGATGGTCATGCACTCATCTAAAGAAGACGCCCCCAATGGCGACAAGTACATGCTGCCACCTTTGTGAAATCTGGTACTACTCAGGATGTCGAAGGATAGGAACCATAAACCACATTTCCGAAGAAGGATCATGTATGGAGATTGCTGATGAAAAAGAGGATACAAAACAAGGTGCGGGCTCCTCTGCAGTATAGGGCAATCAGCTTCAAGGGGTTTTGGTTTGCCCTGAGCTATTCAATCCGCTCCAGCGGGCTGAGTCCCAACACCTCACTGAAAGTACTGTGGAAATGATGCAGTGCAGGTTCATTGCGGCCGAACATGACATGCTTGAGCTGTCCGCTTTCCGCTGACCGTTGCTGCAATTCACCCATGACGTAATCTTCGTATTCGATGGTGCTGGTAAAAACCTCCATCGTGCCTTCGACACTGGGTAGACGATTGCCTTCCCCATAAACAGTCTTCGATGAAACCTCCGTCGCAGTGCCATCAGCTTTGGCAGCTTCCGCCGCGTCAAGGTGAGCTTGAGATAGATACACCATGATGCGCGAAGTGGAGCGACCTGGATTGCCCGGATCCGGATACATTTTCACCATCGTGCAGGTGCCATTACCTGGTATAAGCGTGATGTTCGGGAACAGATAGTAGAGAACGAACGCAGCACCAACATGAATATCCCAATCGGCCTCGGGAACATCTTTGTACTCGGATAAGGCTCTTGATGCCGTCACGAATCGATGATGACGGCCAAACTTTTCCAGGTGAAGATTGTTGCCTGGGATGATCTTACCCAGCGTATTTTTGTGCAGTTTCCCGAAATGATAAGTTTCTCCAAAGGTATCATTCGCCAGCTTCCAGTTGAGATTCATCGTAAGGTTTTTGTTACCGGCATAAACGATCTCGCCTAAATTGAATGATGCCAGTTCCTCCGCAAGTTCAGGCCCCAGTAGCGCATCGATATCCAAGTCGCCATCCGGCTGCGGATGCACCCACAACAATCCGTCGCGCTCAACGGCAGGCAATTCAATCAAGCCGTTGCAACTCTTATCGACCATACCAAAGTGGTCCTGATCCGGAATCGAGACAAGTTCGCCGGCATTCGAGTAACCCCAGGCGTGGAAGGGACAGGTAAAGACATTCTTACGTCCCCGGTCTTCCTGGGTCAGACGCACAGCACGATGGCGGCAGGCATTGAGAAACGCACGAAACTGGCCGCTATTATCGCGTGTCGCCAGCACCGGGGTGCCGAAATCATCGATCGCCATATAGCTGCCGGTTTCCGGAAGGTCGCCAGACAAGCCAATCAGTTGCGGATGGTTTCTGAACAACAGATCCCATTCTTTACTGGCAATGTCTCGACAAACATAAGGCGCAGTAGGCATGCGATACTGCACGCCAGCATCTATATTTTTGCCTTCTTCAACCTGCCGCATTAATTCCTTAAGGATATTGACCACGACTTCTTGCTTCATCCGAACCTCCCTTGATGCACGCGTCTTAAAACCATGCCCTTTCGATGATGTCATGGCTGTGAGGATAGACCTCATTAATCACATTTTTTTGGAGCATGGTCAAGTAGTGTGAGTGCTGATTGCCAGAACCCAGGGGACGGAAGATAAGAAGAATAATCCACATTTTCCAAAAAACGGTTATGTATGCTGGGCTTAAGCGCATCTTGATAAAGTGAGCCATGAAGGAATGGCCACTTGCTTTTGGCCTCTCTGAAAATTATTGATGATCATGAGGTGCGTCGGCCTTACCAAGCCCCTGAGCATTACCCTCGCTGATCGGTGGTGCGCCCGAAGTAAGATGCGCCTTTGGGGTTGAAAAAACCGAAGTCTTTTGCGGGATAGGGACTATTGCGGCCGATAAGATGGGCAAACCGAGACGGGTTTCGAGCAACAACTTCATCGCTAATCACGCTGTTAAGGTCCTCCTGTGGCCTGACATACATCCGATTGAAATAGACCGTCATCCCGACGCGGTCGCCGGGTATTGTTCTGGCGCCGGCGCTGTGCCAAAGATTTCCGTGAAATACGGCGACCGAACCTTTTTTAGCCACCATCGGTATAGCCTGCTTGATGGCGCCGGGGAAAGGATTGTGTTGTCTTTTATGTGAACCTGGAATCACTAATGTAGCGCCAGATTCAAGCGAAAAGTCATCAGTGATCCACATCATGTTACTCGCTACTGGCGCGGCGGGAATAGGCTCCGGCACCATGGGTGCATCTGTATGCATTCCCTGGGGCGGGTCACCTTCACTCCTGACGTGGCCATGGTTGCTGCTAATTTGGCAACTTTCACCCATCAGATAAGTAATTAGCGCTAGAGGTTTTTCAGCCATCACCGCCTCTTCGAATATTCTGCCTCGCGCTAACAGCCAAGTGACAAGATAACTCTTGCCATTAGGGCCGGATAAAGGAATCCGCTTGCCGGCAACGCGATCTTCTTCTCCGAGCCTTAAGATGGTGTCTCGCAATTCATCAAAAAAGGCTAGTGGCTTTACGTTTTCAACAATGGTGTAACCATAAAGCTCCAGCTCCAGCACATTCTGCGTTAAATCAAGTCGAACGATTTCATCTCGCATTCGATCTAAACGCTTGTGCGCGTCAATCACTGTTGGATGTCGGTGATCGGTATCACTGACAGTTTTTTGACTTGTCATCGCTCGCCCTCTCGCCTAATTCTCGTTCAATGAAACAGATGCTTCACTTGAGGTTAGGAAGTTTAAACCGCATTTATTCTGAATTTCAAAAGAATCTTTATTGGGGTTTCTTGAGAAAAGAAGTCCGTGAGGTAGTTTTTCGGTATCGGCAAGTTAACTTTTTGAGACAGCCGTAATCTGACTTGCATTCTCAGGTACTGACAAGTTAACTATTTTGAGACTCAGAAGTGGGAGTACTCTGCCCCTTTCTGCATCAAATTGCGCTCTAAATGGAGCCAGCGGTCCGTAATAATCGTGTCACCGCAACTATTTTGTAGCTCCAGCCCACGGGTATGAGTTAACTTGTCAGTACCCCGTGATGTGTTGATCCTCTAGGCGAATGCCTACACGCTCTTAATCCTTTTCCCACATCCCCAAACCACCCCACCTGAGACTAATCGGGGCTGAATGGTTAGTCATATCGGTTTTCGTTATTATTGTTGGCATACACTATTTTAAAGGAACTAATTCGCTGAAATATTTACTACCTAAACTATATTCTTTTTTAATTATTTCCACGCTCTCAGGATTTGGTTTTAGTGTGAGTTCAAATGACGATAGCCCTTCTGATTACTGGGATTTCCCTAATAGCCAGAGATGGATTGGTGATTCCGCTGAGGGAAATATAGATTATTGCAAGAAAAAATCGCGTCGTTGGACTGTTCCATTACTTGGCTTTGATATTAACAAGGATTCAACGGATGATTTTATGTTCGCCTTCAGTTGTTATCAAAGCGACAGTATCAACGGCCAAAAGCATAATATAAAAGTTCGTGCCGCCTGGAAGATGTATTGCAGTAATGATCAAGATCACTACGATTGCACAGAAGATCTATTCGGTTCTGAGGTTATTGAAGTCACGGCTGTTTCTTCAGATGCACCAACCGGTAGTGATGGTGGTGGAAGCCCTTATTTTCAAGTAGCCGAGGTTCCAAGAGACCTTAATAATGACGGCTACCCTGAGTTTTGGTATGCAGTAAACCGAGATGATGGTAGAGATACATTTTCATTGAATAACGATGAAGATAGAGCGTTGCTTGAGACCTTTTGCGGCCCACAGGCTGAGAAAGGTGAAGCCTTTGATTTATACTACTTGTGGGACTGCACAAGAAAGTCTATTCAAACAATGCTTGTTAGCAGCTCAGACGGAACTTACCAAATTAAAGAATTACCTTGGGGAGTACAAAATACTCAAGCTATGCTTATCTTACCCAACACAATTGGTACATTTGACGTTTGGGCAATGAATTATGGGCCTCATAGAGTCGCACGCTACGTAGATGGTGATTTTGTCGATGTAACAACGGAATATGAATTAGATCCGAATTGGCAAGCTGTTGGTGGTGGTCCTTACGCAAAGGCTTTTCAGCATGAGGATTCTTACTATATTGCGCGCGCAGATCTTCCTGAAGGGGAACGTCCGAGTTGGGCATCTGATGTGGGTAATAGTGGGTTCATGCTTTGGGAATATAAACCTGGACAGGGTTTTATTTTAAGTGATGTCTATACACCTAATCAAAATCAGACATTTTACTACAAACTCCAGACTGGGAATAATATCGAAACTCGATTCGGAGCCATAATCAAAGATGTTCCAGTTTTCGATCCACATTGGCACTTTTTTGATCTGGAAATACTTGATGACTCAGGTGAGCCTGTCTTAATTGTTCAAACTGAATCCTTCACTCAACTGGGTGATGCGTTTAAATCAATGCATAATCCAAACCTCGTCTATGAAATTGGTGATTACTATTCAGAGCAAAATACATCAAACACTATTTGGGCTAGTGCTAATGCAATTCAGGGCTTTTATATCAGAAACGGTCGTTTAGTAGAGCGATCAACTGCAGTAATTGAAAGTAATGGAATTTATGATGTCGCATTTAAGCGATTTGTCGATTTAAATTCTGATGGTTACATAGATATGGTAGGAGTAAGCGGTGGAAAAGAGCGCCCCTCGATTTTTTTAAATAACACGAAAGGTACACTCGAAAAACAATTTTTAGGGGATATCTTCCCTGATTTATCTAATGACAGTAGTTATTGGGAAAGTTCAGACTGGTGGACTGGATATGGCGTTTTGCTCTACCCATTCTATTCTGAAAATAAACTTGATTTACTCTACTGGACTTCAGGTTATGTTTGGAATATACCTTCCTTCCTCGGAGAGGATTATGTATTTTCTCCTGGCGACATTGTTCTTTCTCATGCAAAAACTGATATCACAAACCTTAAAACGTTTTCTCCCAAGGAGCAACAAACTCTTTTAGAGACTTGTATCTCAAATGGATGGTCTAAAGGTAATTTTCAGGAGTCATGTAAACTAGGCATTCTATTCCCCTTTGATACAGACTCAGATAATGATGGAATTTATGATCATCTAGATGTTTTCCGTTTCGACGATTCTGAGTCGTTGGACACAGACGCAGATGGTACTGGCAACAATGCCGATCCCGATGACGATGGTGATGGTCTCAGTGACTCCGCCGATGCCTTCCCGCTAGATGTCTCTGAACAACAAGATTCAGACGACGACGGTGTAGGCGATAACGCCGATGCGTTCCCGCAAGATGCTTCGGAATGGGCAGACAGTGACGGCGATGGCGTGGGCGATAATGCCGATGCGTTTCCGCTAGACGCTTCAGTTCAAAAGATCGGGTCTAGACTGCCTATGTGGCTGCTTAAGGCGGCCAAAGACAAGCAAGCAGAACAAGAGACTGATTAGCGACCTTTACTCCGTAGGATGCTTGGTTACTTTCAACCTACCCCACTAGCATTTCCGGCCCAGCAGCACCCCACCACCCCCGGGTACCCCCCACTTCACACAATGGGACTCCTGCTGTGTATGTATTACCGGTTCGGAGGAACCGTGGGCAGTAAGCACTGGCGATATAGATACCGAATCAAAACCAACAGACAACGAAAAAAGCCGGGGGTTATTGCAATTTGCTTCGGCAAGTTACCTACACCGATTGATCCTTTCAGATTCGTCTCGACTTAGCCCTCCTTGTACCTCACAACGAGGGCTATCATCACCGAAGTGCTTTATAACCTATTTAGACGCCAGACCTTGGTCAACTCTGCAACAGGTTCTGCGTTTGCTCCTCTAAAAAATTCCTGCCACTCTGAATCCACCGCAAGATTTTCTGAAAACTTGCCGTAAGCTTCCCAATTCTCAAAGCTGAGTTCATAATGCACGTCAGCTAACTCGTCGACATTTACCCCAACGCTAGCACCAAGCCTCTCATGTATTTTCCGGGATTGCTGACACAGCGCCAAGAAACTAGGTGTTTGACCCTGCTGAACATCCCAACTGAAAACCATATGGACTTGCTGAGACTTGGCGACGACAGGAACATTCAGCATGAATGTCCCGCTGACCTCCGCGGTTGCTTCCTCCCCCGCACGCTGCCAGAAGCTTTGCCATTCTTCGTTACCTGGCATCGAGTCAAGAAATTTTCCCCATGCCACCCAATCAGAGAACCCCATCACGTAGTGCATGTCATTATCCTGATCAACGAGGATGCTAACCTCGGCACCCATTTTTTCGTGTATAGCTTTCGCTTCCATGCCATTCGTCAAAAGCTGAGTACCTTTACCCGGCATTGCAGACCATATAGTCGAAACTGCCATCTCAGCCTGCAATTGCACGCAAACCAGCGCGGCCACGATAAAAATTATTTTTTTCATGTTTGTCACCAAATAACAATTATAAGATCGTTGATGAAGCAACTTTTTCACCAATTAGTCAAATTAGATACGAAAGTGGTCGTGAAGAAACCACGCTGTCTGACATCTTCGGGGATACTTGGAACGGCACTGCCAGTCTCAAAATCAACAATGCTGATACTAAGCTGCGTTTACTCAACCTGAACTTCATTAACAGCGAGACCTTCTTCAACTTCTCCTATTATGAGACGGGGCAGTGAAAAAATGGCCAATGATCCAAAAAAAAATAAACAAATCTGAAAACTCATCAGACCATCGCTCCGATAGTGAGCAAGAAACGTGGTTTGAGGGCGTTAACAAAGCTTTACCTGAGGTAAATATAAATATTTTTAAAGAAGCGATAGAAATAGCAAAATAGGCTTTCAAGAATATAAAAAAGAATTATGGAAGCAAACCAAATGAATGATATAGCTACCTTTTCATAGTCCAGCGACAATATACTTCCCTCAAAGTATTTTTATGTTTCTTTCGGCATTCCAAATTCCTTTTCCAGCTACTACTTGTAGAGTTTCTCTAGTTCTCTCAAAACAATAGGCCAGGTGCTGGTGTCGGGGTTGATCATTTCAAAATGACCGGATTCAGGTGCTTCGACCATTGTAACCTGATGATCGCCAGCCTCTTTCGCAGAATAATAGTACGAAGATCCGAGTATGCCGAAACCACTGAGCCAGCCGATTAGAACCGTGTGTGGAACCCCGATCGGGATCTGTGCGTTGGGTGATGCATCACGGTAATGATCCGGCGCTTCCTCAGGACTACCGCCCATGAGACCGTTGATGACATGTCCGCAAATCCGGTTATGGTGGATAAGATTTAGTTCTGTACCGGGTTCGAGCGCGAGTATGCCTTTTAATGGCAGGGGGTTACGCGTGTAAATTTCGCTTTTGGAAGTGAGCTTATGTCTGATGCCCAGCCACAGAGCCAGGTGACCGCCGGCGGAGTGACCCACTGCTACCACCTGTTTCATATCCAGTGTGTATTCTTTGGCAAGTTCTCTCACGTGATCGGCGGCAGCGGCAACATCGAGAAAGGTCCCGGGCCAGCCGCCCCCAGGATGTCCAACACGCCGGTATTCGATGTTCCATACAGCGTAACCTTTATCGCTAAAAGCCCCGGCGAGCGCCCGCATGTGGTTCATGTCAAATTCGGCTAGCCAACACCCGCCATGGATCATCACTATAACTGGAAACGGCCCTTTACCCGACGGTAGATGCAGTTCGCCATACTGAAGAGAATCCTTTCCATAGTAGACGACTTTACCGGGCGGTGCCTCGAGAACATGGAGGCCGTATTCGGACATGATGGCGCCTTTTTCGCAATCAGCTTCCGCCAATACGAGTTGCGATGCAAAAAACATTACAACAATTAGCAGAACTGAGCGGACTGTGAACTCCGATCTTAAACTGTCATTATTATTGCGTGTCGCGCGCATCTAATTACCCTCTAGTGCATTAATGTAAGTGTGGGTGAAATACATGACCCGAGTCATATCGGTTTCTTACTAGCCTTACCAGTGTAATAAATGACCTTGCAACCAGGCTACAAAATCTTTTTATAGCTGTTCGGATAGTGATAGAGGTCTCCTTTAACGTCGTCCCAGGGCGACTCATCGTTCTGGGTAATTACTGCATGAGCGCTCATATAAACCCTCCATATATCCGGAGTTGTTAAAGGTCCGATTTTTTATAGACGAAGATAGTGTCGTCTGGATACCTCAGTGTCATAATCTTTTTTGTTATCTTGATGGACAGTATTTGGGTGCCTGCTAGAGATCCCCAAAATCCGTCAAATATCAATTTGATTCGATCATCGTCGATGAATTGATACGTGCCGACCATAGTGGTAATCGACTCTACAGAAATCACCGTGCCATCCCTCAAGAATCCCATACTTGGGTACTGACAAGTTAACTCATACCCGTGGGCTGGAGCTACAAAATAGTTGCGGTGACACGATTATTACGGATCGCTGGCTCCATTTAGAGCGCAATTTGATGCAGCAAGAGGCAGAGTACTCCCACTTCTGAGTCTCAAATTAGTTAACTTGTCAATACCCGGTTTTGTTCTTCGGCGACGATTTCCTGCATGCCGTCCCAGTTGTGCCACTGGTTGCACATGGCGTACTTGGATCTCTCCCAGGGATCATTGCCGTCTTCGTATTCCAGCCACTCTCCCATCTGACCCCTGTCCGGATGATCAGAGACACCATTGGCCAGCTTATCCGGCTGTTGTTTTTTGTTGCGGATTCTGAAGATGATGTTCTTTCGTGACTCTGTCCCGTTTTCGTTACGGGTGCCTGAATGCGGGATGTGGTAGGAGGCGATGCACACGTCACCTGGCTCCATCAGTATCTGAGTCGGCCGCGGCCACTTTTTACCATCCGGTGTGGCTTCAGAGGTGTCATCAATAAACTCTTGCCTGACCGCTTCCGGCAGATAATGAAGACCGCAGCGATTAGGCGCATCGTGATTTAGCCTAGGCCAGCCTTCGCCTTCGGGGCCGAGATGATTATTGGCATCCCGCTGAGTCCTCAGGAATCTTTCCGTAACGTGATGTCCGCCTTTCAGCAAGCAGGTCTGGCCGCGACCTTCGACCGTCTGATCGTTCAGGCATGCAAACACAAACGCGGTAAAACTCCCCATACCCAGTGTCATTTGCGCATCTTCAAACATCGGCACCATGTTGTGCCCCATGACATTGGCACTTCGGCCGAGATCACCCTTGGGTCCGCTGGCGAAATAGCGGTGATAAATTTCATCAGGATTTCCTTGCTGCACTTCCTGAGGTGCGGCGATGGTAATCAGTCCATCCATATGAATCTCGGCACCGTAGTAGGGCATATCCTTGTCTTTGTAACCAAGGTTGTTGTAATGATCGCCTGGTTCACGCCGTTTTAATACGCCAACCTGGCAGACAATGGGAGCATCGAAATCACCCATCATGTCGTTCAGAACCGGTGTCACGTCCGATGCATTCACAAGGTCCAGCATCTCTTTCGTTGGGCCCAGGTTTTCACCTTTGTTTGCCGATTTGATTCTTGCCAGTGCAGCATCGACCAGTTCCTTTGAGATTGCACCTTTCACGATGAAATATCCGTCGCGATAGAACTGTCGTTTCTCTTCGTTAGTTAGATTCATGACCATAGTTGCCCCCATATTTATCTAAAACTGTATCGAGGAGTAAAGGGGTTGGCAACCTGGATGCACATCAGCAAGATTTATACCTCTGCCAACTGTACGTCGCCAAAGGATGTGGCACCAGATAGGCCTGAATGCTAAGAGACACTTCCCCGGTACCCCACCACCCCCGCTTCACACAATGGGACTCCTGTACTTCAGTTTAAAAGTAGCAGATATATCTCTTAGTGAATCAGGTCATTTGGTACCATGGTGGCTGACGCCGCACACAATTACCACACCCTATGAAATTTACAGGAAGCCAGCACTCGAATAACAGCATACCTTTTACCTTATCGTTATTTTTGATTAGCACGCTCATATTATCTTGTAATCATGAAACAACAGATTCAAACAAAATAGGAGTTAAGAACAAAGAAGCTACTCGTCCTAACGTTATATTAATGCTGACTGACGATCAGGGGTATGCCGATGTCGGGGTTTATGGGGCCACAGACCTGCGCACACCGCACCTGGATAAATTGGCTGCTGACGGGATCCAGTTCCTCGATTTCTATGCCCAACCTTATTGCGGGCCTACAAGGGCGGCCCTGCTGACTGGTTCCTATCCCATACGAATTGCAGAACCGGGGAACAGGAAAATCCCGAATACAACACCCCACACCAAAGAATTGACAATTGCCGAAGTGCTTAAGGATGCCGGTTACGCCACTGCCGCGATCGGAAAGTGGCACTTGGCTGGAGACGGCGAAGCACCCTGGGATTTCGCGCCACCCCCGTTACCGCCGGGTAGAGCGGGTGGTAAAGGTCCATTCAAGGCCGAACTCATGCCCAAAGCACGGGGCTTTGATTATTTTTTTGGGACGCCGATGCACAATGGTTATACAAAGGAAGTCGATCACCGGCGATTCATCGTCGAACTGATGCGTAACAACGAAGTGGTGCAAAGCCCCGCGGACATGGATCTGTTGACGAGGACATATACTGAAGAAACCATAGAGTTTATTCGGGCGCATGAGGATGGCCCCTTCTTTATCTATCTGGCACACACCATGCCCCATACTCCGCTCGGTGCTTCCGAAGCATTTCGCGGAAAGTCAGCTCGCGGGCTTTATGGGGATGCCATTGAAGAACTTGACTGGAGTGTAGGCCGAATCCTGGCGGAATTGAAACTACTAGATCTAGATAAAAACACCCTCGTCATCTTCGCGTCCGACAATGGCCCGGAAGTCCGGAAGGAACTGGGAAAGCATATTGGCAATGCCAAACCCTTAAAAGGCGGGAAGTATTCCAACTGGGAGGGCGGCGTCCGGGTACCGGCCATTATGCGTTGGCCCGACAGGATCCCGGAAGGAGTTGTCAGTCGGGAAATCGTCAGCATCATGGATCTTTACCCGACACTAACACATTTAGGTAACGGGGAACTGCCTCGTGACCTTAAAATTGACGGAAAAAATATTCTGCCGTTAATGTTTAATCAGCCGGGTGCGCGTAGTCCCCATAAAAGCTACTTTTACTATGCACTCACGAAATTGCAGGCTGTACGTATGGGCAGGTGGAAACTTGTTTTGCCAAGGAGTGCCGACTCACCTCACATGCTCTGGTTAGGAAAGTATATGGAGACTGTTAAAAAACCGCTGCTTTTTGATCTACATACTGATATCGCCGAGCAACATGACCTGTCAGATGAGAGGCCGGAGGTGGTGGCCACACTGATGAATGAAATTGAATGGGCACGATCAGAATTAGGTGATTACAATCAAATAGGAAGCGGTGCACGATTTTTCGATCCCGGCCCTAAAAGACAATTCACTTATTTTCCTGAAGAATAGACCAACTTGGAGTATTTGGTTTTGTACTGCTAATGCTTACCAGAAGAATGATCTTTCGACAATTGCACTGGTCGCAGTGGATCATTTTCAATAGATTTAATCTTATCTAGCATCAGACGGTGCAGGCGTTCAACAATTCCTGCCTTCTCATCTAGAAGATTAAAAAATTCAAGAGGGTCTTCTGCCTGATTGAAAAGCTCAATAGGCTTATGGTTTTTATCCGCCAACAACTTCCAATCGCCGTTACAGATTACGTATTCTGCATCCGTATCACTGGGCATTGCTCACGAACGGGTCACCGAAGTGAATTGATCTTCCCGTTGATGGAGGTGTTTATAGAGGCTAAGTAGTAGAACGCTTACTAGTACTGTCACTTGGATGCCAAGAAAGATCACTAACGCTGCTGACACGCTGCCCAGTCTTTCTACAGCTGCACTGCTGAACCAGGGCGCAGCACCCGACCCAATGCCACCTGCAACGAGAATATAGGCGACATGTTTGTGTGTTGGTTTAGCAACAAAACTCAAACCGAATGCTGTGTAGCCATTAAAGGTTGCTCCTACCGAAGCGCCGACAATGTAAGCCGTTATCAGCGCCATTTGCAAATCTTCGACAGAGACAAGCATCCACAGCCCTGTTGCACCGATGGTGAGCATTATCATCAGGAAATAGTCTATTTGTATTCGCGACACAAGCCATGTCCCGGCTAATGATCCACAGAACGCGCCTATGAAGATGTTCGTCAGTAGGCCGCCTGATGCAGCAATGTCAGCATCGAAACGTTCAACGATGTACTGAGGCGCCCAGATAAATATGGAAATTTTGGCGGTCATGAATAGCAGCAAGCTGATCCCCACAAGCAGAATCCCCGGGGCCCATTGAGTTTGAGGCGTAGGCGCTTCTTCGCTGACTGAGTCATGTTTTAATTCAGTTCTGGCCGCAATGGTTGAAATTGCCAGTGCGAGGACGCCGACCACGGCATAGGTGCTTGCCCAATGACAACCTGAGGTAAGAAACCAGGTCGTCAGGGCAGTAAATATAATGCCGCCGCCATTAAACATGGCATCCTGGGCGATAAGCATTGTCTGGCGCGGTTTCTCTTGCCATAGAGTACTGACGAGTGTGCTGGCACCGCATACCTGAACGCCGGCAAACAGGCCGATCGCGAACAGAAAGAGAGGTAGTGTTTTGTCACTGTCCAGCGCATACAAACCCGCGATGGCCACCGCCAGGGCTAAGTATCCCAGAACAGTGACTGACTTAAGGTGAAAATAGTCGAACACAAAAAATGACAGAACAGAGCCTGCGAAAACGCCGATGGTAAAGTACCCGAAGCTCGCCACGGCGTCTGTTAAAGAGATA